>Ga0209123_1000039_pt1 | contig 250822 bp, 241 predicted proteins | sample BarGraIncu00431A_FD_184500 | JGI IMG/M metagenome (GOLD analysis project Ga0209123, IMG submission 184500) | Arctic peat soil microbial communities from Barrow, Alaska, USA - Barrow Graham LP Incubations 004-31A (SPAdes) (version 2) | ecosystem: Environmental > Terrestrial > Soil > Wetlands >... | reverse complement strand
CTCAAACCTGCCAATGCGGCTGACCTGTGGGCGCTGACGGTTGATCATCTGACACAGCTGGCGAGCGAGATTCGGAATGGCAACACCAACGACTACCGTCAATACTGGGCGGGCGAAACCCCACGCAAAGAAGACGACTGCCGTGACACGCTGCTGTCCGATTTGAAACCCCGCCTTGCGCGCGTAGGTGTCTTGGCAGAGCCCGAAGGCCGCTACGTCGACGAAAAACGGGCAGACATCAAAGTCACAGCTTTGCCCCATCAGGTTCCCATTGAAATCAAGCGGGAAAGCCATCCCGATGTGTGGAAAGCCATTCGTGAGCAGTTGGTAGCCAAATACGGCCGAGAACCTGCCAGTGAGGGTTATGGCATCTTCCTGGTGTTCTGGTTTACCGGCAACATGAAAGCAGCCCCAACTGACGGCGATGCCAAAGTTAAAACACCGCAAGAGTTACAGCGGCGACTGGCCGCCACCGTGCCGGAGGGACTGCGACACAAAATTGCGGTTCTAGTGGTGGACTGCTCAAAGCCGCCCGCAGTTCAATCTACAAAGAAAATTAGCCTCTAGCCCCCGTCTAACCTGCACAAGCAGCTTCGTTTTTAATAGCAAGCGGTGTCGCCACCCGCACGCCAAACAGAATCCCCATGGTCACCAGGACCAGGCCCGCGGCCAGATTCCAGTACAGCGGCTCGCCCAACAGCAGCACCGCGCCCAGGGCCGACATACCTGGCACCAGCGCCGTGATCATGGTCGAGCGCACCGGGCCAAAGTGCTGGATCATCTTGGTAAACGTAATCCCCGACACCACGACCGAACCCCAGCCCTGAAACGCAGCCTGGAACAGCACTTCGCGCAGCGGCGCGGTAAACACCTGGCCATGTACCCAGCCGCCGAGCAGCAGCACGGTGTAAACCGGCACATAAGTCACAAACGCAAACGCCGTGATGGCAATGGTGGCGCGCACCGCGTCCAGGTGATGGCGCCGCGCCAGCACGCTGTAGCAGGCCCAAGTCAAAGCCGCCAGCATGAACAGCAGGTCGCCCTTCCAGACCTCGCCGCCGTCGAAGGCGCCGATCAGGCTCTTGCCCCCCACCAGCAGATCACCCAGCACGATCAGCCCCAGCCCCAGCGCGCGTGCCGGCGTGATGTGGTCATGCAAAATCAGCGCCGCCAGCAGCGCCGTCCAGAGCGGCAAACTGCCCGGCAGCAACACCGAGGCGTGTGCCGCCGGGGCAAACACAAAACCGTTGTACGCCACCAGCGCATACAGCAGCCCGCCAAACAGGCCCACCGTGGCCGTGACGCGCCAGGACAGCGGCGACACGCCCAGCAGCGACGACTGATGGATGCCGCGTTCGCGATCACGGTACACCAGCAAAGCACCCCACGGCAGCAGCACCAGGCTGGCGCCGACGATGCGGCAAAAGGCAAGATCGAAGGGGGTGAGCGTGCCGCCGCGCGCCGGGTCGCTTGATGCGCGGGCGATCAGGATGAACGAGGTCCAGACCAGCACCGTGACCACGGCGGCGGCGATGCCGATGGTGCGCGGTGAAAAACCGCTTGAATTCGAGGGTGAGGCAGCGTGCATCACGCCATTATCCGTGCCGTGCAGCGGCGGCTGGATAATGGCTGCATGTCCTCCCCTACTCGCTTGCTGGCTATTTTGATTGGGGCCTTGACGCTGTGGCCCGCCCTGGCACAAAACCTGCCGCCCGAGGTGGACGCAGCCCTGGCGCGCGCCTCGGTGCCGCGCGATGCCGTGGCGCTGCTGGTGATGGACGCCGAGGGCAAATTGCCGCCGCGCCTGAGCCACCGCGCCGCCGTGCCCATGAACCCGGCCTCGGTGATGAAGCTGGTGACCACCTACGCGGCGCTGGACCTGCTGGGCCCGGCCTACAGCTGGCGCACGCCGGTCTATGTGGAAGGCGCCGTGAAGGACGGCACTTTGTTTGGCAATCTCTACATCAAGGGCCAGGGCGACCCCAAGCTGGTGGCCGAGCGCTTGTGGTTGCTGCTGCGCCGGGTGCAAGGCCTGGGGATCCAAAAAATCGCCGGTGACATGGTGCTGGATCACAGCGCCTTTGAGCCGCTGGACGTGGACCCGGCCAGCTTTGACGGCGAACCGCTGCGCCCCTATAACGTGGCGCCCGACGCGCTGCTGCTCAACTTCAAATCAGTCGTCATGACCTTTGTACCGGACCTGGCGGCCAACACCGCATCGGTGCAGTTCGAGCCGCCGCTGTATGGGGTGCAGATGCAGGCCAGCGTGCCGCTGGCCAATGGAACCAATGGAACCAATGGAACTAATGGAACTAATGGAACAAAGGGGGCCCAGGGTACGAATGGCAGTTGTGGCGACTACCGGGCGGCGCTCAAGGCCGATTTCTCTGACCCGGCACGCATCCGCTTTGCGGGCAGCTACCCGGCGAGTTGCCTGGAAAAAGTCTGGCCCGTCGCCTATGCCGACCCTGCCAGTTACAACGCGCGCGCCGTGCAAGGCCTGTGGCAACAAATGGGCGGCCAGCTCGGCGGCACGGTGCGCGTTGGTCGCGTGCCGCCGCTGGCCCTGGGGCTGCCGCCCACATTTGAAGTCGCTTCGCCGCCGCTGGCCGAGGTGATCCGCGACATCAACAAGTACAGCAACAACGTGATGGCGCAACAACTGTTCCTGACGCTCAGCCTGAACGCCCAGGGTCAGGCCACGCGTGCGGCTTCGCGCGACGTGGTGCAGCGTTGGTGGCAGGCGCGCATCAGTGCCACGGACGTGCCCACGCTGGACAACGGCGCTGGCCTGTCGCGCGAGGCGCGCATCAGCGCCCAGGCCCTGGCGCGCCTGCTGCAGACGGCTTACACGTCGCCCCTGATGCCCGAGCTGATGAGTTCACTGCCGATTGCGGGTGTCGACGGCACGCTCAAGCGCAGTCAAGCGCAGTCGTCGGGCCGGGCGCACCTCAAAACCGGTAGCCTGCGCGGCGTGGTGGCGGTAGCCGGCTATGTGCATGCCAATAGCGGCCGGCGCTACGTGCTGGTCGCACTGATCAATCACCCCAACGCCAATGCCGCGCGCCCGGCACTGGAGGCGCTGCTGGACTGGACGGTGAGAGACAATGGGGCCCATGTCCCTGACTGAAATATTTGGCTACTGCGCCGCTGTCCTGACCACCATCAGCTTTGTGCCGCAAGCCTGGCACACCTTCAAAACACGCGACGTGCGCGGCATCTCGCTGGGCATGTACAGCGTCTTTACCGCCGGTGTGGCTTGCTGGCTGATTTATGGCCTGTCGCTGGGCGCCTGGCCGATCGTGATTGCCAACGTCGTCACGCTGGCCCTGTCCGGGGGCATTCTGGTGATGAAGCTGCGGTTTCGGTGAATCGCACCCCGTTGGCCTGAATCCTGAACTTTGGGTCGCCTCCTTAAAAATCGTCAAAACGGGTTTACCCCAATACCCGCCTCGTGGCTGGCACCCTATGATTTAGATCGTAAATAGCACGACCGTTCTTTTTTATTTTATTGGAGTCAACAGATGAAGCAATTCAGAGTTCTAGCAACGGCCCTCGCCGCCGCGCTGCTGGTGGCCGCCTGCGGTGGTGGTGGCAATGGCGATCAGACGCCCCCGGTCAAGTATTCGGCAGTGGTGTCCTTTGGCGACAGTCTGAGTGATGCTGGCACTTACAACGTTGGCGCTATAAAGGCTGCTGGCGGCGGCATGTTCACCGTGAACGGCATCGCCGGCGCCATTGGTGCCGATACCGTGCCGAGCGAGAACTGGGCCCAATTGGTTTCCGCCTCGGCCGTCGGCAAACCCTCCTGTGCGGCACGACTCGGTGGTTTCGGGGTGGCCGAAACTGCGGTCGCCGGATGTACCAATTACGCTCAAGGCGGCTCTCGTGTGACGGATCCAAATGGGATTGGCAACGCATCGGGGGGAGCGGTCGCAGCAGGAACCATGACAGCAGGTGCTCTGACAGAGCCGGTCGTGACGCAGATTGCCAATTACATCAAGGACAGTGGCGGCTTCACGGGTAACGAACTGATCACGGTACTGGCCGGTCCAAATGACCTGTTTGCGCAACTCACCAAGTTGACAGCCGATGCAAATGCAGCTGCCGGGACCGCATTCGTTGGCTCGGTTTCGAACGCGCTGATCTCCGGTACGGGTGCAGCGCCTGCCGGCGCCGCCACTGCGATTCAAACTGCCATGGGCACCGCCATGGCTAAGGCCGCAGCTGCATCGGGTGCAACCACCATTACCATATTCACAGCCGGTGGCAATGCTGGGGTCTCAGCTGCTGCTGCTGCTGGCAATACCGCGGTGATGAATATGACTGGCATAACCGCTTACGCGGGTACAGCGCAAGGCTTGGCGAACACTGCCTTTGGAAACACACTCGCTGGTGGATTGGTTGCTAACCTTGCAGCAGCCAATCAGGCAACTGCCGTGCCTGCCATCAGTGCGGCCATCACGACCGCCGGAGCTGCAGCAAACGCTTCTTCAGCGTCCATCGTCCAAGCTGCAGCTCAAGCCGCCGGAATCGATGCAGCCACGCACAGTTACGTCAATGCCAATCTTGCTAACGCCGCTGCTATCGGGACCGCCGCCGGCAATGCCGCAAGCACAGCGTTTGTGACATCAATGGTCGGATCACTGACGACCGGTACTGGCGCTGCTCCAAGCGCTGCAGCTACCGCCATTCAGACCGCCATGGGCAGTGCAATAACTGCTGCCGCAGGCGTATCGGGTGCCACTAACACGAGCATTTTCACTGCGGCCACCAATGCAGGCGTCATGACAGCTGCTGGCGCGGGCAATACCGCGGTCATGAATATGACACTGATCAACAGTGTTATGGGTGCAGCACAAACCGCAGCCATCACTAATGGCAATACATACGCTGCCGGTGCTGGGGCACTGGCTGCACGCAACGCGGTTGTCACGGCTGCGGCTACCCTGGCGGGTTATGTGAAAGACATGGTCAACAAGGGCGCCAAGCATGTGGTCGTGCTGAATCTGCCCGACATGAGCCTGACGCCCAGTGCGCGCGGCACGATCATTTATAACGCGGACGGCAGTATCAAGGACAACTCCTCACAGCAGCTCGTTCTGGCCTTGGTCAATGCTTTTAATGCCGAGTTACAGAAAGACCTGGGAGTCACCCTGGGTGTCCCCGCCAATGGCGTGCTCCTGGTTGACTTCTTTACCAACATGCAGAACAACGTCAACGACCCGGGCCACTACGCTCTCACCAACACGAAGGACGTTGCATGCAACTTAACGGCACCCGCCAATGCACTGGCCACGGTGGGGCTTGATGACGGCAGTTCTCTGGTCTGCAATGCAAGCAACCTGATTGCTGGTGATACGTCGCATTACATGTTTGCCGACAAGGTCCACCCCACCCCTTACAGCTACAAACTTCTGTCTCAGGTCGTCAACAAAATCATGATCCAGGCTGGCTGGCTCTAATCAACGAACTTCAAGGAGAACCCTCAATGAAACATCAAATGAAGTTCCTCGCCGTTGCCGCCGCTGCCATGCTGGCAGCGGGCAGTGTTTGCGCCCAAACCGCCGGTACCTGGATGGTGCGCGCTGGCGCCACCCAGCTGGCGCCGGTTGGCCCGAGCGGCTGCATGACGGCCCCGGACTACGGTGATGGCAGCGGCTGCACCCGCAGCAATGTCAGCGCCGATACGCAGCTTGCCGGTGGTATCACCTACATGTACACGGACAACATTTCGTTCGATGTGCCCTTGGCATTGCCTTTCAAACACAATGTCATCGGTGCTGGTTCGTTGGAAGGTGCGGGTAAGCTGGGCGAAGTGAAGGCGCTGCCCATGACCGTGTTCCTGCAATACCGTTTTCTGGAAGCCAACGCCAAGTTCCGTCCCTATGTTGGCCTGGGGGTGACGTATGCCTACTTCTTCGACGAGCAAGGCAGTTACCACTTGACGCAAACCACCAATCCCGGGGGTCCGCCGACTTCCTTTACCGTGGATGCCAAGTTCATCCTGACACCACAAATCGGCGCCACGTTGGCTTTGAATGACAAGTGGTTTATCGACGTGTTCTACAGCAAGGCCAAGCTGAGCACGACGACTCACTTCTCCACAGGACAGTCAATGAACGCTGACCTGGATCCAGCGGCTTACGGCATCGCCGTTGGCTACAAGTTCTAAGCGACCAAGCCTAACGCCTGACATCCCCTGCGGGTCGAGAGATTCGCAGGGGATTTTTCATGGCTGTCGTCTATCTCGCCAGATTGGGTTGCCAACCTGGCTGGCTGCCCGTTGCAGGCGGTCGCGGACACCATCCCACTCGGCACCAGCGGGTGGCGCCTCAATCCAGATCTGTTGCACGCCCTGGGCATCCAATTCGCGCAGCACGGCAAACAGTTGCTGCGCGGTGGCGACCGCATCGTCGGGCATACGCCGGCGCAGCACTTGGGCGGAGCGGGTTGTCAGGATGACGCGGGAGTAGGTGGCAATCGTCGGACCGGCAGGGTTGGCAACGCCTGCGGCGGCGCTGTCAAGGCCGTCGCCCAGCAAGTCCAGCGCCGTCTGCAAGGCTTGCGCATCCATCAGGCGCACTTTGGCATTCGGTGCGTAGTGGGATTCCAGTGTGCCAGAGGCGCGCGGCGCAGGTGCAGCAAGCACCTGCAGCTCATCTTTTGATAGCACCTTCAAACCACAGGCCGCCTGCACCTGCTCACTGCTGACCGCGCCGGGGCGCAGCAGCACCGGCACCCCGCGCGTGCAGTCGATGATGGTGGACTCGATGCCCACGGCGCAGGGGCCGCCATCCAGGATCAGCAGCTCAGCGCCGAATTCACCTTGCACGTGCCGGGCTGTGGTGGGGCTGACGCGGCCAAACTGGTTGGCGCTGGGGGCGGCGATGCCCCACACTGGTTTTTGCGGGTGGTCCGGCTTGTCACCCGGCGCCAGACAGGCTTTGAGCAGCGCCTGCGCCACCGGGTGCGAGGGGCAGCGCAGGCCGATGGAATTTTGCCCACCGGCCGCCGCCGCCGCCACACCGTCCCGGCGCGGCAGGATCAGGGTCAGCGGCCCGGGCCAGAAGGTCTGCATCAGCGCCTTCGCAAAGTCCGGCACCTCGTTGACAAAGTGCGTCACGCTGGCCTGGTTCAATACATGCACGATCAACGGGTGGTCGGCGGGTCGGCCTTTGGCGCTGAAAATTTTGGCAATCGCTGCGTCGTTTTCAGCGTCGGCGGCCAAGCCGTACACCGTCTCGGTCGGCAAGCCCAATAGCTCGCCAGCCCTTATCACACGAGCGGCAGCCGCTATGGATTCAGCAGCAAAGCCATCCAGGATCATGATGGACGCCGAACTCAAAATGCCTCAATACCCAGAATTTTGGCCGCCGCGAGCGCCGTGGCGCGGACCTCGGCCACCGTCGCGCCGGTGAGGGTGAGATGCCCCATCTTGCGGCCCTTGCTGGCTTTCAGCTTGCCGTACAGGTGCAAGTGCGTGCCGGGCAGCGCCAGCAGCTGGTCCCACGGCGGCGACGCGTGATTGATCCACAAATCACCCAGCAGGTTGAGCATGATGGCCGGGCTGTGCTGACGCGGCTGCACCAGCGGCAGGCCCGCCAGGGTGCGCACCTGCAGGTCAAACTGCGACAGATCGCAGGCGTCCAGGCTGTAGTGGCCGCTGTTGTGCGGACGCGGCGCCATCTCGTTGACGATCAGCGTGCCGTCCTGCAACAGGAAAAACTCGACACACAGCACGCCCACGTACTGCAGCTCTTCTGCTATGGATTTAGTAGCTGTTACCGCTTGTGCAGCAAGGGCTGGCGGCAGATTTCCCTCATAAGCGGAGGTCACCGCCAGAATGCCGTCGCGGTGCAGGTTGAGTTGCACCGGCAGGTTCACCATGGCGCCGTCCCAGCCACGCGCCACGATCACCGAAAACTCGGCTTTCAGCGGCAGCATTTTCTCCAGCACGCAGGTCACGCCCTTGAGTTCGTCCCAGGCAGTGGCGAGCTCGGCGCGGGTTGTGACGCGCACCTGGCCTTTGCCGTCGTAACCCAGGCGCGCCGTCTTCACGATGCCGGGCAGCAAATCATCCGTCACGGCGGCCAGCTGCGCTGCGGTTTCAATCACCGCATAGGGCGCGCAAGGCACACCACAGCGCACAAAATGCGCTTTCTCTTTGACCCGGTCTTGCGCAATGCCGACGGCCTCGGCACTGGGAGCCACGGGTCGGGCGGAGCCTAGCGTCATCAAGGCGGGCGCCGGCACGTTTTCAAACTCGGTCGTGATGGCGGCGCAGCGCTGCATCAGCTGCGCCAGGCCCTGCTCGTCCAAATAGTCGGTCTGGATGTGGTAGTGGCTGACCAGCCCGGCCGGGCTGGCCACGTCGGGGTCCAGCACCGCAGTGAAGTAGCCCATCGCCTGGGCGGCCTGCACAAACATGCGCCCGAGTTGCCCGCCACCCATCACGCCCAATGTCGTTTGCTGACCATTGGCAGTGCTACCAGGCAAAAGTGTTTGCCCGCTCATAGCACGGGTGGCAGCGTCATGCTGCGGGCGACTTCGGTTTGCGCGGCGCGGAAAGCATCCAGCTTGATGCGCAGGGCGGGGTCGTCATTGGCCAGCATGGCCACCGTAAACAGGGCCGCATTGGCGGCACCGGCCACACCAATGGCAAACGTGGCCACCGGCACGCCCTTGGGCATTTGCACAATGCTGTGCAGCGAGTCCACGCCCGACAGATGCTTGGACGCCACCGGCACGCCCAGCACCGGCACCGTGGTTTTGGCCGCCAGCATGCCCGGCAGGTGCGCCGCGCCGCCAGCACCGGCGATGATGGCTTTGAGGCCACGGCCGACGGCGGCCTCGGCGTAGGCAAACATGTCATCCGGCATGCGGTGGGCCGACACCACACGCGCCTCATGCGAAATGCCAAACTGTTGGAGAATGTGGACTGCATGCTGCATGGTGTCCCAATCGGAACTGGAACCCATGACGACGCCGATTTGAATGTGTTTCATAGTGCCTAATTTTACTTACCCCACCCGAGCTACCCAAAATGATGAACGTGACTGCTGAAAACTTCAATGCCGAGCTGCTGGATGTCTCGATGCATACCCCGGTGCTGATTGACTTTTGGGCGCCCTGGTGCGGCCCCTGCAAGGTGATCGGCCCGCTGCTGGAAAAAATAGAAACTGATTACGCCGGCCGCTTCAAGCTGGTCAAAATTGACTCCGACCAGGAGCAGGAACTCAGCAAGGCCTTTGGCATTCGCAGCATTCCCACCTGCGTGCTGATGTACCAGGGCAAGCCGGTGGACGGTTTCATGGGCGCGCTGCCGGAGGGCGAGATCAAGGCCTTTCTGGACAAACACCTGCCCGCCGGGGACGTGCTGGAGGCCGAGGTCACCAGCGTCGAAGTGGGTGATGCGCCCGCCGAAGACGACCCCGAGGCGGTGTACCACGCCTTGCACCAGGCCGTGCTGAAGAACCCGGACGACGAAGACGCCCGTTTTGATTACATCAAACACCTGCTGCTGCTGGGTCGCGATGACGACGCCAAGGTGGCCTTTGCCCCGGTGATCGCCAAGACTGGGCTGGTGCGGCGCTTTGATTCCCTGCAACGCTGGATGAACGCTATTGATTTCGCAGCTGACCGCGCAGATTTGACGGGGGCTGCAGTCGGTTTTGATGAAAAAATCGCCTTGAACAAGCGTGATTTCGACACCCGCTTCGCCAAGACCCAAATCCTGATGGCGGCGCAGGACTGGACCGGTGCCATGGACGAGTTGCTGGAAATCCTGATGCGCGACAAGACTTGGGCCGACGACCTGGCCCGCAAGACCTTCATCGCCATTCTGGACATCATTGAGCCGCCCAAAGTCAAGGTCGCCGATGGCCAGATTCCCCCGGCGGACCCGACCATCGCCACCTACCGCCGCCGCTTGAGCAGCGTGGTGCTGAGCTAAAACCGGTTGTCCAGGCCGTCGCGGCGGCCAACCGGCGCGCTGCAGACGCCGACGGGCTGCGCCCTTAGCCGAACTTGAACAGGATGCCGTGACCACCGCGCGGGTATTCCCAATCCACGTTGACGTGTTCCGAACAGATGATGCGGCAGCTGCCGCATTCCAGGCAGCCGTCGGTGATCAGCGTCACGCTGCCGTTGCCCTCGGTCTTGTAGCAGGACGCCGGGCAGACGAAGGTGCAGCTCTTGACGACGCAGACATTGGTGCAGACGTCGGCGTCCTTGATTTTGATGTGCGGCCGCCCCGCGTCGACGCGGTAGCGGTTCTGGAACAGTTTCTCTTCGACATTGACGGTAATGGCATTCATCGGATGGCCTTCCAGAGTTTGTACGCATCACCCACCAGCCCGGTGAGCTTGCGGGTCTTGCGAAAGCTCGCAAATATTTCCCGCTCTTTGGTCTTCTTGTCCACACCGTCGACGGTGATCATGGTGCGTGCCGCCTTTGCGACCATGTCGGGGTAACTGGTGAAGAACTGCGGGTTCTTGTGCAACACGGCCGGCATGTCGCGGTACTTGTACAGATCCTTCATCACGAAGCTGGCATCGAGCGCCGTCTTGTAGGGCTTGAGCGCGTCGCTGCGATAACCCTTGTTGCCGGCCTTGGCAGCAATCACCGTCTCGGCCGCCAGCCGTCCGGTAGTCATGGCCAGATTCGAGCCCTCGCGGTGCACGGCGTTCACAAAACCGCCCGAGTCGCCGACGATCATCCAGCCGTTGCCGTAGATCTGCGGAATGGCATGAAAGCCACCCTCGGGGATCAGGTGGGCGCAGTATTCCTTCATCTCGCCGCCCTCGATCAGCGGCGCGATGGCGGGGTGGCGCTTCATCTGCTCGAGCAGCACGTAGGGGCTGGTGCGGTTCGGATTCTTGGCGAAATCACCCAGCATGCAGCCGACACCGATGGTGAGGGACTCCTTGTTGGTGTAGAGAAAGCCGGTGCCCATCATGCCGTCGGTGATGCGTCCCACCATCTCGATCACGACGCCGGATTCCTCGCCGATATTGAAGCGCTGGCGAATGGTCTCCTCCGGCATGAACAGGATCTCTTTCACGGCCAGCGCCACATTGCCGGCCGGAATTTCGGGATGGAAACCGGCCTTGCGGGCCAGGGTGGAATTCACACCGTCGGCCAGAATCACCACGTCCGCATAGACATCGCCTTGCAGGCGGTCGCACTGCACGCCCACCACCTGGTCGCCATCCATGATCAGGTGGTTCACCGTGGTCTCGCAAATCAGCACGGCGCCGGCTTCACGCACCTTGGCACTGAACCATTTGTCGAACTGCGCACGCAGGATGGTGTAGCGGTTATAGGGCGGCTTGTTGTAGTCCTCGCTGCGGATATGGGTGCCGACGAAGGAGTTATCGTCCAGCAGCCACATGCGCTGCTCGATGATGTGGCGCTCCAGCGGCGCGTCATCGCGGAAGTCGGGAATGATCTCTTCGAGCGCCTTGGCATAGAGGATGGCGCCTTGCACGTTCTTGCTGCCCGGGTATTCGCCGCGTTCGATCTGCAGCACCTTGAGTCCGGCCTTGGCCAGGGTGTAAGCGCAGGCGTTGCCCGACGGGCCGGCGCCGACGACGATGGCATCAAATTGGGATGGTTTTTTCATCTCGGTCTCCTTTAAGCCACTAGTCGGCTGCGCTGCGCCAGATGGGCGGCGAAGGCTTGCGTCAACGCGGGTAGCACCTGCATCGCGTTGCCGACGATGCCGTAGTGCGCGAAGTCAAAGATCGGCGCGTTCGCGTCGGTGTTGATCGCCACGATCACGTCCGAACTCTCGCAGCCGACCCGGTGCTGGATCGCGCCGGAGATGCCGGCGGCAATGTAGAGCTTGGGTCGCACGGTCTTGCCGGTCTGGCCCACTTGCCGGTCGGCTTCCACCCAGCCGGCCTGCACGCAGGGGCGCGTGGCGCCGACCTCGCCGCCGAGCACGCGCGCCAGCTCAAACACCAGTTTGAAGTTCTCCGGGTTCTTCAGGCCCTTGCCGCCGCTGACGATGACGTCGGCATACGGCAGGTTGATCTTGTTGCTGTGGGCGTCGGCGATGAAGTCCAGCAGCTTGGTGACGATCTGCGTCTCCACCATGCCGAGCGTGTCGTGCACGATCTCTCCGCTGCGGCTGGCGTCCGCCCGCGGCATCAACATGACGCGTGGCCGCACGGTGGCCATCTGCGGGCGGTAGGCCAGCGTCATGATGGTGCAATAGAGCGAGCCGCCAAAGGTCGGACGGGTTGCCGCCAGCGCCTTGGACGTCGGGTCAATATTGAGTTCGGTGCAGTCGGCAGTCAGGCCGGTGAGCAGCGTGGTCGCCACCGAGCCGGCCAGGTCACGCCCCATTGAAGTGGCGCCGAGCAGCATGATTTCAGGCTGGTACTTGTTGACCAGGTCCGTGAGGCCCTTGGTGAAGGGCTCGTTGCGGTAACCCTTCAACACCGGGTCTTGCATGATGTAGGCTTTGTCGGCACCAAAGGTGAAGGCCTCGGCGGCGAACTTCTCCAGCGGCTCATCAAAGCCGCCGAGCAGGACCGCGCTGACCGGGCAGCCCAGCTTGTCGGCCAGCTTGCGCGCTTCACCCACCAGTTCCCACGACACACTGTGCACATGACCGCGGTCGTGCTCGATGAAAACCCAAACGCCTTTGTAGGCCTTCAGCGCTTCGGACAATTCCACATTGCGGCGGCCGGCGGGGCGTTTGGCCGGCGTTGCGGCTGCAGCAGTTGAATTAGGGGCTTCACTCATGACAGTTCCTTCATTAGCAGATCGGATTCCAGCGTCGGGTGGCGCGTGAAAATCTTCTGTATCAGATTGAGCGACACGTCGCGCAGGCTGGAGGTCTCCAGCGCCAGCATCTCGGCCTTCTCGCTGCGCGGGGTCGGGCCGAACACCTTGCTCACCACGGTGGGCGAGCCCTTCAGGCCGATCTTGTCAAAGTCCTCGATGCCGGCTTGCTCCTTGCTCCACTTGCGCACCGGGTAGGCGGCGGCGTGGATCATGGCGGGCAGGTTGGCAAAACGCATCTCGTTGGTGTTCTCCAGCATCGTGATCAGGCACGGCAGCGAAGTCTTGAGCACCTGGACACCGCCTTCGGCGCGCCGCTCGACCGTGATGGTGCGGCTTTCCTCATCGACCTCGACGATGCGCGACACGTAGGTCAGCAATTGCAGTCCCATGCGCTTGGCGATGCCGGGGCCGACCTGGGCGGTATCGCCGTCGATGGTCTGCTTGCCGGTGAACACGATGTCCACCGCCTGCTCGCGGGCGATCTGGCGCACACCGGCCGCCAGCGCATAGGAGGTGGCCAGCGTGTCGGCACCGGCGAAGGCGCGGTCCGTGACCAGCACCGCGTCGTCAGCACCAAAGCTGATGCACTTGCGCAGCGCCTCCTCGGCTTGCGGCGGGCCCATGCACAGCATGGTGACCTTGCCGCCGAACTTGTCTTTCAGTCGCAGGGCTTCTTCCAGCGAGAACAGGTCGTACGGGTTGACGATGGCCGGCACCCCCTGGCGCATGATGGTGTTGGTGACCGGATGGACGCGAATCTGCGCCGAATCCGGAACCTGTTTGATACAAACGACGATGTGCATGTCAGTCTCCGATGAGCCGCCTCGGGGAGGCAGAAACCCCCTCGGGGGGCAGTGAACATAGTGAACGTGGGTGCTTCATTTCGATGCTCCTTAAACTGTGGTGCGCTGTGGCAGCGACGCCTTGAGGCTGTCAAGCGTCACATGCTGTTTGCCATGGGTGTCCTGGAACACCTTGAACACTTTTTCCTGTGCTGGTGTGGAGGTGACGAAATCCGCGTAGGCCTTCATCAGCTGTTCGCGGTACAGGGTGTAGAGCCCCAGTTCATCGGTCTGCGCCAGCAGCTTCTCCTGGCGGATGTACTGGAAGAATCGCTTGAGGATGTGCAGCCGGCTGACGTTGACCACTTTCTGGTCGAATGGCACGCCAAAGTACTGCAGGAAATCCTCGGCGGAGGACAATTCCTTGAGTTGTTGAAGAAAGTTTTCCATCGGGTCTTACTCCATGGTGGAAGGGTGAAGGAAGGATTGTTCGAATCCTGGCTCGGTGCAGTGGTCGCCGCAGGCACCGCAGGCCGCCTCAAGCGTGGCGAAAACGCGGGTTTGCGCCTGCGTGCGCTCCAACTGCGCCACGCGGTCCAGCAGACAGGCGATGGCCTTGCCGACCGGATCGGGAATCAGATGGTGATCCAGGTCGAAGCCGTGGGTAGTGCGGCGGCGCGGCACCACCACGCGGCCCGGAATACCAACCACGGTGGCGTCGGCCGGCACCGCATCAATGACCACCGAGTTGGCCGCAACCCGCGCCCGGTCACCGACCATGATCGGTCCCAAAATCTTGGCGCCTGCGCCCACCACCACCTGGTTGCCCAGGGTGGGATGACGCTTGCCGACGCGCCATCGAGTGCCGCCCAGGGTCACGCCGTGATAGAGCGTCACATCGTTGCCAATCTCGGCCGTCTCGCCAATCACGACGCCGGTGCCGTGGTCGATGAAAAAGCGGGCCCCGATACGGGCACCGGGGTGAATGTCCACCTGGGTCAAGCCGCGCGCGAAGAAAGAAATGCAGCGCGGCAGGTAACGCCAGCCGCGAGCCCACAAGGCATGCGCCATGCGGTGCAGCGCAATGGCTTGCACGCCCGGGTAGATGGTCCACACTTCAACCAGGTTGCGCGCGGCCGGATCACGCTCCAGCACACAGCGCACATCTTCCTGCACCAGCGACCACCAGGAGCGGTGGGGCACGCCCGGCTCCTTGGGCGGCTGGGCGCGCATGGATTTCTCGGCGGGCTTCATGCCAGACCCAAGGCCATCGGGTGGACCGTGTGCGACGCAAAAGGCAGTTGCGAATCGCGCAGAAAACCGCGTAGCTCGTTCGGTGTTGCCTCCTGCTTGACGCGCATGGCGTGGTCGCGAATGCGCGCCAGCACGCGGCCGGTCAGCGCATCGTCGTCCAACACCACGCCCAGCAGACCGTAGGCCTGGCGCACCGCCTGCGAACCTGAATGCTTGCCCAGCACCGTGCGCCGTTGCCGGCCGAGTTCCGAGGGATCGAAGCTCTCATAGGTGGACGCATTCTTCAGCAGGCCATCGATGTGAATGCCCGACTCGTGGGTGAACACGGCCTCGCCCACGATGCTCTTGTTAAAAGCCACCTGGCGACCCGAGGCGCGCGCGACCAGGCGTGAAATCGACACCAGCGCGTGCGTGTCCACACCCGTCTCAGCGTGGTGCAAGTGACGCACACCCATCACCACTTCTTCCAGCGCGGCATTGCCGGCGCGTTCGCCCAGACCATTCACCGTGGTGTTGGCATGGCTGGCACCGGCACGCAGCGCTGCCAGTGTGTTGGCCGTGGCCAGGCCCAAGTCGTTGTGCGAGTGAATCTCGATTTCCATGTCCACCGCATCGCGCAGCCGTGCAATCGCCTCGAAGGTCGTAAAGGGATCGAGCACACCCAGTGTGTCGGCAAAGCGAATACGGCTGGCGCCGCAGGCTTGGGCACGCCGGGCGACCAGAGAGAGAAAGTCGGCATCGGCACGCGACGCATCCTCCGCGCCTAATGAAATCTTGCGGCCGCTGACCACCGCTTTTTCGATCACGCGCGTGACCTGGGTCAACACCCATTCGCGCGACTGGCGCAGCTTGTGGCGCAGGTGAATGTCGGACACCGGGACCGAGAGGTGAATGATGTCAGCCTGGCAGCGCAGCGCACTCATCAAGTCGGCATCGGTCAGGCGACCCCAGACCATCAGTGCAGCGGGCAGTTCGAGCGCCGCAATGGTATTGATGCAGTCGATCTCTTCCTCGCCCATGGCGGGGATGCCGATCTCCATCTCCGGCACACCGGCTGCGGCCAGTGCGCAGGCAATCGCACATTTCTCATCGACCGTGAACGCCACCCCGGCGGTCTGTTCGCCATCACGGAGCGTGGTGTCGTTAATGATGAGGTTGAGGGGCATGGTGTGGCGTCCTTTGCATAGCTTCATTGCAAAGTTCATGCCACTGATTTTTGGGGCTGCAAGCGTCTGCGGGGACGCGTTGCGGGGCGGGTTTGTCGGGTCTGGGGCTGGCGGCCCAGCTTGGCCACTGAGCACGGTTGTCGGGAATGTGTTGTTTCGGACAGAGCGCAGGGAAACCGATAGCCAAACAGCTATGTCCTCTGCTTTTTTTGGTGCCCAGTTATACGTCTAAAGCGTATAATAAACCATGCATTACGAGTTCATAGAGTCCAGTCTGTTTTCCAAGATGGTGTATGACTACCTCAGTGAAGACGACTACACCGCGTTTCAGCAGTTCTTGCTGGAGCACCCGGAGGCGGGCGATGTAGTGCAGGGCTCGGGCGGCGTGCGCAAGGTGCGTTGGGCACGTGCGGGAACAGGAAAGTCAGGCGGGGTGCGGGTGTGCTACTACACGCGCAATGCAATCGGGCAAATTTTGCTACTGGTGATTTATGCCAAAAGCGTGCGCGCCAGCATTCCTGGCTCGGTGTTGAAACAAATTAAAGAGGTGTTGGACCATGATGACTGATGCACAACTAAAAGCCCGCGATGCCGGGCGCGATATTGGCGCAGAACTGCTGCAGTCGGTACGTGAAATGAAGAGCGGCCAATGGGCACGCAAAACCACGTTTGAGCCGTTGGCCGACGGCAGCGTGCGCCGCACGGTGTTGCGCACTGACGGCACGCTGGAAAAGCAGGAGGTACTGGTGGGGCCGCAGTGGCAACTGATGGCGGCGCGGGCTCAGTCAGGTCTGTCGCAGTCCGAGTTTGCCCGCGCCACCGGGGTGTCAGTGCGCACGCTGCAAGAGTGGGAGCAGGGCCGCAAGGTGCCCAGTGGGGCTGCGCAAAGTCTGCTCAAGCTGGTAAGCCGCCACCCAGAACTGCTGGCTGAACTGGCACACTGACTTCAAGCCCATCTGAATTAATCAACGCCGCCGACCAGCGACGCGCGAATGACTGCGGTGTCTCTCATTTTCGGGGGAGGCAATCGCTACCGTTTTAATAGCTTGTTACGCACGGTGGACGTGCGCCAGAGGCCATTTGTTTATATAAAAAAGGCCAGTCCTGCGCTTCAATAGGGCGTCCCATCCTTGTGTGCGTACTGCCATTTCCCGTCACCACCCAATGCCGCTTGCAAATCGTCGTCCGGGTAGGTCGCAGCATCGCCAGCGGTACGGTCGCCCACTTCGAGATAAAGAACATCGGCGTTGGTCCGGTTCACTATTTTGTGCCGCAGGCGGTGTTCCTGGTTTCTGTCAACTTGGTCTCGCGGCAGCTTAACGCCAATAATTAGGAGTCTCAATTGCACTTTCCATCGTTGTGGCGTCTTCAAATTCTCATGGTCACCGTATGTACCGTGCTGGGCGGTTGCGCAATCCTTACAAAGCCAACGGCCGAAGAACTCCAGACCCTGGATTCGCCTCCTGCGGTTATCAATGCAAAAATAGAACGCTTACTTCCTGACGTGGTCGCCTGGTACCAGGCCCTTGAGGTAGAACTTCTTCCTCAAGGGCGTGTGCTGTCTGCGCGTGAGCTTGAGGTCGCTCGCAGGTTGGGTGTTTCAAATCCAGAAAAGGTTCGTGTCGCTGTCCTCGAAGTGTTCCCCCTGCCCAGCGACCCAGAGTTGTTAGTCGAAGCAAAGCGCTATGGTTTTGGTAGCCGGTTTGAGGCTGGCCGAACCGATGGCTACGTCATCACGCTCAAGCCGTGGGTCGCGGAAAATCAAACCGTCCTTGCGCACGAGCTGGTGCACGTAAGTCAGTATGAACGTATGGGCCGCAAGGCATTCTTGCGTCGCTACCTTCTCGAAATGGAAATTCTGGGATACGCTCGTTCCCCATTGGAGCTTGAGGCCTATTCGAAACAAAACCTTGTCCAGTAGACTGACTCCTAATCTTACCGTGCCATAAATATTGCTACAGTTTGCGCAGCTAATATTTAGACAGAGGGCTTCATGAGCACTGCTGGGCGAAGCCACCAACTGATACGCCAGGCTTGCCCTGCGCTTGGCCTGATAAACGTGCCTCTCGGGTGCGCCAGGCGCGCAAGCGTTTGTAATCTACGTTGCGCTCTTGCGCAAAGGCTTGGGGGCTCAGCCCGCTGTGGGCTAGATCATCCAGCGTTTGCAGGCACTGGCTGATTTGTTCATGGCTGAAGACTTGACCTGTCATGGCGTTCCTTGGAAAACGCTGAGTCTGCCTGTCTGGTTCTGAACTTGCAATATGGGTTGACCGAACGCTTACGTCTCTCTTAGCAAAAGCACCGACCAAGCCGCCGCCCAGCTAGCCCAGCGCCCCGTCAACGCAAGACGTTCCTTGAGAATGACCGAAGATCCATGCTCGTTAAAGAGCTTTTCAATGCCGTCAAATATTCCCATGTAGTACCCCAACGTTTAGTTAACCATCTCTAGCGCGTTCTTGACAAAGACTAGTCGCATTTGAGTGAGTTCCTCGGTTCCCAATATCGCGCGCAACGTGCGAATGACCATGGACACGGCCAAGTCTTCGGAGAGACTTTCTCCCCGCCATTCTGAAGCCCCCGATGGCTCGGGTGAACGGCGACGTCGCAGAGGTACGCGCAATCCACCCCATCGGCCAGTGCCCGACCGGCCCCGATCAGCTTTCCCGCATCGTAGACAAAGCACTTGAACATGCTGGCCGTAAATACGGTCTTCAAGCCTGATGAATTCTTGTTGCCAAGCGGGGCGACTCGGTAGAGGTCGGCGAGCTCTTCCCAGTCGAGGCCATCCAGAGCGTAGCGCCATTTGAGCGTCATGCGGTTCTCCTCATCGCTTTCAGTTTGCATTCCATTCGTAGACGGTGACGATCGAAGACTTGCTGGTATGCACCGGATCACTGAAGGCCAATACTCGGGCTTCTTCCAGATTGGCGGCCTTAATCAGGTAAGCGCCTCCAGACTTGTCGGTAAACGGACCCGCCAGTTCGAGTTGCCCCTGCTGCCTCAAACGATCCAGGAACGCATAGTGCGCGTCGATGACGGACGGTTGAAATTGCGGTGTGCGAAATGTCATTACCAAATATCGAAACATCAGATTGCCTTTACATACCAAATGGTTAATTTAAACATCAGGTTGCCCGTCGGCAGCCCGCACAAGAGTGGTAGGAACAATAAGCCGGTGAACGGGCGCCACGAACAGCATGTAGATGCGGCCGAGCAGGTTGTGAATGTGAACGACCGTCGTGACAGCGACCGACTGACGGCCATCCCGGACGAGCTTGCAGACCGACACTTTCACATCCAGATGTTTGTCGGAGTCGCCCAGAATGATCTCGTCGTCGCTGAGGAACAGCAACGAAAAAATGCCCACGCGATCACCGACACGATAAGCGCTGGACTCTTTGGCTGGATTGAGGCCGCCAAGATGGCCGAGGTTCTTTAGACCCAGAACAGCAACGATACGATTGCGAATGGCCATCAAGAAGTTAATCCAAGAGGGCGTCTTGGCGACGATCTTCAAATAAATATCAAGCGCCGACCGACCGTCGTGCGCGAGGGGCATTTCGTAGGAGTCAAAGAAGTCCGCGCCCGGAAGCTCACGGCGGATACGGCTAGACGGTGGCACCGTAATGGCAGTGACAGGTGAAGTCATAAGGAATCGCTCACAATGAAATTTTCAGTTTTCGCCCGCCGCTGATGGCGAACCCTTCACGCTCGTAAAACGCCAGGGTTCTGTCGAACTGTGGCAGCGGTGGCGTCGTGACTTCCAGACGGGTCCAGCCACGCGACAGGCCAAACGCCTTGGCCTGTGCTACAAGGAGCAGCCCTAATTGGTGGGTGCGGTAGGCCGGGCACACATACAACTCAGGGATCGTGCCAAACGCCCCCTCGGCATACAGCGCATAGCTTTCGTACAGGGCGATGAACCCGACCAAGGCGCCGCTGCCGTCGCGGGCGGCGAACACGAAGTATTTCTCCCGGTTGATGAAGTCCGCCAGTCGGGCGGTTGTTTCATCAAGATCGAAGTGGAATGCCTGTACCCCAATCGCGGCCATGATTTCCGCCAGCAACTCGCCAACCAGGATGGCAACGGCAGGGGCATCGGTGGCCGTTGCTTTTTGGATGGTGATTGTTGGATTCAATTCAGTTGGCCTTTAGCGCTCGACAGATGAGATTGGATTTTTTGAGCTAGGCACATGACTATAGACCAGCCATCCCTGCCGGTTTTACAGTTAGCCCGCGCTACGCAGTCGCACCAGTCTTGCCGCCTTGAGAAGAATCATTTGCTATGTGTTTAATAGCTGTTTACGCAATATGCACGGGGGCTAGAGGCTGATTTCTTATATGAGAAGGGATGTGAGCCTGCTTTCGAGCGCGAACCCGCGGCCACAGGTCGTGGCACCTGGATTGCCGCGCTGCGCTCGCAATGACGGTCCATAGCGAGCCAACGACGGTTTTAGAGAATTGGAATCCTGACCGAAGCCTCAATGCTCCCGCGCATGGTTGCGGGTATGGCGTGGAAACTCCACAGTGATGTCGGTATCACGCAGCTTGACGCAGCAGGCCAGCCGCGACTGCGCTTCCAGGCCCCAGGCGTGGTCAAGCTGGTCATTTTCTTCATCGTCAGGCTCGGCCAGCGAAGCGCCACCATCACGCACGTAGACATGGCAGGTTGAACAAGCCGCCACCATCTCGCAAGCGTGCTCAATCGCCACACCGGCTTTGAGCAGGCTCTCGCAGAGCGAGGCACCGCGCTTGACTTCGAAGTCGCGGCCCTCGGGGCAAAGGTCGGGGTGAGGCAGGAGGTGAACTTGCGGCATGAGACGACTGGGTAGGTTGGGAACGATGGACGGTCGCGACTGATCGACTCAGGCCAGGCTGTCCATGGTCTGCCCGGCCAGCGCCTTGCTGATGGAGGCATTCATGCGCCGTGCGGCGAACTCATCGGTGACGGCCCCGAGTGCGACCGTTGAGGCGCGCAGCTCTTCCACAGGTGATTCGGTTTCCAGCATGTCGCCCACCTTGAACATGGCTTGGTGAATGGCGTTGATTTCCTGCGCCGACAACAGGGCGGCATCTGTGCCCAATGCGGTTTCCGTGGCATCGAGCATGCGCCGCGCATCCACCTGCGCCTCGCGCAAGGAACGCAGCAGCATGTCTTCTTTCGACGAACCGATGGCATCCTGCAGCATGGCCGATATTTGCGTGTCGGCCAGGCCATACGAAGGTTTGACCTCGATGTGGGCCTCGATGCCGCTGCCTTGCTCGCGTGCCGTGACCGACAGCAGTCCGTCGGCGTCGATTTGAAAACTGACGCGGATATGCACCGAGCCCGCCACCGCTGGCGGAATGCCGCGCAGCTCAAAGCGCGCCAGCGACCGGCAGTTGGCCACGGACTCGCGCTCGCCCTGCACCACATGCAGCGACATGGCGGTTTGCCCGTCCTTGAAGGTGGTGAATTCCTGGGCGCGGGCAATCGGCAAGGTGGAGTTGCGCGGAATGATCTTCTCGACCAGACCGCCCATGGTCTCGATCCCCAAGGAGAGCGGGCAGACATCGAGCAGCAACCATTCGTCGCCGCCGCTGTTGCCGGCCAGCACATTGGCCTGCAGGGCGGCGCCGAGCGCGACGACCTGGTCCGGGTCGATGTCCACCAGCGGGTCGCGACCAAAGAAGTCGCGCACGGCATCGCGGGCAATCGGCATGCGGGTGGAACCGCCCACCAGCACCACGCCGGTGATGTCGGCGGTGCTCAGCTTGGCGTCGCGCAGCGCGCGCTTGGTCGACGCCATGGTGCGGGCGATCAGCGCGGCGCCGAGTTCGGCGAACTGGGCGCGCGACAGGATGGCTTGTTGGGCGTTGCCGTCAGCGTGCGTGAGGGACAGAACCGCGGTCTCGTGCTGCGAGAGCGCCTCTTTGGCCGAACGCGACGCGGCCAGCAGGCTGCGCTGCGAGGTCGGCGGCAAGGCGGCCAGGCCGTCGATGCCGTGCTGCGTGCAGAACCACTCGGCAATGGCGTGGTCAAAATCGTCGCCGCCCAGGGCCGAGTCGCCGCCGGTGGCCAGCACTTCGAACACGCCCTTGGTGAGGCTCAGGATGGAGATGTCAAAGGTGCCGCCGCCCAGGTCATAAATCGCAAACGTGCCTTCGGCCGCTTTGTCCAACCCGTAGGCGATGGCCGCGGCGGTGGGCTCGTTGAGCAGGCGCAGGACGGTCAGGCCGGCCAGCCGCGCGGCGTCCTTGGTGGCCTGGCGCTGCGCATCGTCAAAGTACGCCGGTACCGTGATCACGACACCGGCCAGGGGGCCACCGAGCGAGACTTCGGCACGTTCGCGCAGCGCGGTCAGAATTTCAGCCGAGACTTGCACCGGCGAGCGTTCGCCGCAGATGGTGGTGATGCCGACCATGCCGGGGGCATCGGTAAAACGGTAGGGCAAACCAGCGGCGCTCTTCAGGTCCGACAAGCTGCGGCCCATGAAGCGCTTGACCGAGACGATGGTGTTCTCGGGATCGTCTGCCTGGCTCTCTTGCGCTTCGCGTCCGACCACAATGCCGTTGCCCGGCAGATAACGCACGACCGAGGGCAACAACATGGCGCCGTCCTCGTCCGGCAATGCCCGTGCCACGGCGCTCTGCACGGTGGCAATCAGCGAGTTGGTGGTGCCCAGATCGATGCCAGCGGCCAGCCGGTGCTGGTGCGGCGCGGCGCTCTGACCGGGTTCGTTGATTTGCAGTAGTGCCATGTGAACCTTAAACCGCGAAGCTCTCGCCGCAGCCGCAGTTGGCTTTGGCGTTCGGGTTGTTGAATTTGAAGCCTTCATTGAGGCCTTCACGCACGAAGTCGAGTTCGGTGCCGTCGAGCATGCCCAGGCTGCGCGGGTCGACAATGACCTTCATGCCGTTCGTCTCGAAACATTGGTCGTCGGGGTTGACCGCATCGACGAATTCGAGTGCGTAGGCAAAGCCGGAACAGCCACTGGTCTTGACCGCCAGGCGCAGGCCGATGCCGCTGCCACGCTTGGCCAGGGATTTCGCGACGTGGCGCGCGGCGGCGGGAGTCAGGGACACACTCATGGCATCACCTCTTAAACGGAGAAGGAACTGCCGCAGCCACAGGTGGTCTGCGCATTGGGGTTGTGAATGACGAAGCGCGAGCCCTCCAGGCCGTCCTCGAAGTCGACGCGCGCACCCAGCACGTACTGCAGGCTCATGGCGTCCACCACCAGGGCGACGCCTTCGGTGACGATCTGCGTGTCGTCCTCGGCGACCTGGTCGTCAAAGGCAAAGCCGTACGAGAAACCGGAGCAACCGCCGCCGGTCACGTACAGGCGTAGCTTGAGGTTGGGGTTGCCCTCCTCCACGATCAAGTCAGCCACCTTGGCAGCCGCCGAAGGTGTGAATTCCAGCTGGCCGGGCATGACGCCTGGCATGTTGGGACTGGCAATAGTCAGAGCTGCTTCCATTTTGAATTCCTTCTTTGGCGATGCGATGGGGATGTGGGTGGGAGGGGGAAACTCAGCGGGTGCTGGAGGCGCAGGCGGGCTGCTCGGAGACCAGGGTGCCGCCGCCAGCCGGGTGACGCGAACGGAAGTCGGCCACGGCTGCCTTGATCGCGTCTTCGGCCAGGATCGAGCAATGGATTTTTACCGGTGGCAGGGCCAGCTCTTCGGCAATGTCGGAGTTCTTGATGGCCAGGGCCTCGTCCAGCGTGCGACCGCGCACCCATTCGGTGACCAGCGAGCTCGACGCGATGGCCGAGCCGCAGCCATAGGTCTTGAACTTGGCGTCCTCGATCACGCCCTGTGCGTTGACGCGGATCTGCAGTCGCATCACATCGCCGCAGGCGGGCGCGCCCACCATGCCGGTGCCGACGTCGTCGTCGCCGGCCTCGAAGGCGCCCACGTTGCGCGGGTTCTCGTAGTGGTCAACGACCTTGTCACTGTATGCCATGGAATTCTCCGTATCTGTGTTGATGGATGAGCTTGCGGGGTCCAGGCTCAGTGTTCGGACCACTGGATTGAACTGAGATCGACACCGGCCTGCACCATGTCCCACAGTGGGCTCATGGCGCGCAAGCGAGACACCACTTGGGTCACCTGCTCAATCGTGAAATCGATATCCTCGGCCGTGGTGAAACGACCGATGGAGAAACGTACCGAGCTGTGGGCGAGTTCGTCGCTGCGGCCCATGGCGCGCAGCACGTAGCTGGGTTCCAGACTGGCCGAGGTGCAGGCCGAACCCGAGGACACCGCCACCCCTTTGATGCCCATCAAAAGCGACTCACCCTCGACGTAGTTGAAGCTGACGTTGAGGTACTGCACGGCGCGCTGTTGCTCATCGCCATTGAGCACGACCGCATCCATTTTCAGGAAGCCGGCCCAGAGCCGCTCGCGCAGGGCGCTGATGCGGGCGTTGTCCGCCGCCATGTTTTCGCGCGCCAACCAGAACGCTTCGCCCATGCCGACGATCTGGTGCGTGGGCAGCGTGCCCGAGCGCATGCCACGCTCGTGGCCGCCGCCGTGCATCTGGGCCTCGATGCGCACCCGGGGTTTGCGCCGCACGTAGAGTGCGCCGATGCCTTTGGGGCCGTAAATCTTGTGCGCCGACAGCGACATCAAATCAATCGGCAGTTGCTCCAGGTCGATCGCCACCTTGCCGGCGGCCTGTGCGGCATCCACATGGAACAGCACGCCCTTGGCCCGGCACAGCGCGCCCAGCGCGGCGACATCCTGCACGACACCGGTTTCATTGTTGACGAACATCACCGAGGCCAGCACGGTGTCGGGCCGCAGCGCCGCCTCAAACACGGCCAGGTCCAGCAGACCGCTGGGCAGCACCGGCAGCACCGTTACTTCAAAGCCTTCGCGTTCGAGTTCGCGCATGCTGTCGAGCACCGCCTTGTGCTCGGTCGCCACCGTCACCAGGTGTTTGCCTTTGGCGCGGTGGAAATGGGCCGCGCCTTTGATGGCGAGGTTATTGGATTCGGTAGCGCCGGAGGTCCAGGCAATCTCGCGCGGGTCGGCGTTGATCAGGGCGCACACCTGTTCACGCGCCAGTTCGACCGCCTCGTCGGCGGCCCAGCCATAGGCATGGGAGCGGCTTGCGGGATTGCCGTAGAGCTCTGTCAGGTAGGGGATCATCTTGCTCGCCACACGCCGGTCCACCGGGGTGGTGGCCGCATAGTCGAGGTACACGGGCGGTGCGGCGCGGAAGTTGGCTTTGTCGCGACTGGGTTCCGTCATGGCAGGCTCCTGAGAAAAGAGGGTGGGCATGCTTCGTCTTGCAATTTCGGTGCCATGCGCTTTGTCGCGTGAAGGGGGTCTTTCGGCGCGCCGATTGTTGTTTTTGTCCGCGACCGGCGCCGCAGGGCGCGGCCCCCTTGTCTTGTTTGTCGGAAATAGCCATGTCGCAAGAGGCTCATGTGGCGCTTTTGGTACGTTTCTTGCGTAAATGACATGAAAGGCCGTTGCATTGACGCCGTGTCCCGTTACTGGTGCAAACCGGTGGCCGGGGCGCCTGGTTTGATGCGGTAGGCCCGTTGTTGCATATAACCGGGGTTCCACATGATGAACAAACAAGCAATCGAAGCTCGGCGCGAACTCAATGCGGTTTACGAAGTCAGCAAGACGCTGGCAACTTCGCTGGACGTCGCCAAGACCTTCCGCGAAGCCTTGAACTATCTGCTGCACGCTTTTGACTGGCGGCGCGCCTTTGTGGTGCTCAGCGAGCCTGGCGGCCAGCAGTTACGCGGCCTGTGTGCCGTCGGCCTGACGCGCGAGGAACAGCAACGCCTGAAGTTCCAGGCTGGCGAAGGCATCGTCGGGCGCGTCTATGCCAACGGCATTCAGGTCATCGTGCCCGACGTGCGGACCGAGCCGCTGTTCCTCAATCGCACCGGCGGCGCTGACCAGAGTCCAGGCATTCCCGTCGCCATGCTGGTCACGCCCATCCGTGCCGACCGCCGCACCGTTGGAGTGCTGGCCGTCGATTGCCTCAACCCCGGCGAGCGCCGCGGCTTTGCCGACGACTTGCAATTACTCAAAATGGTGGCCACGCTCATGGGGCAGGCGCTGCTGTTGCACCGCAGCGTCAGCGCCGCACACGACAGCCTGCAGGACGAGGTGCGCCGCATGGACAAGATGCTCAAGCCCAGCCACCAGATTGACCAGGTGGTGGGTATTTCCGCGCCGATGCAGGACGTGTTCGAGCAGGTCCACCGGGTCGCGCCGGCCCGCACCACGGTGCTGCTGCGCGGCGAGAGCGGCACCGGCAAGGAGGTGATCGCGCGCGCCATCCACAACCTGTCACCGCGCAAGCGCGAAGCCTTCGTGCGTGTCAATTGCGCGGCGCTCACGGAATCATTGCTCGAGAGCGAGTTGTTCGGCCACGAGAAGGGCTCCTTCACCGGGGCGCAGGGCCAGCGCAAGGGCCGCTTCGAGCTGTCGCATGGCGGCACGCTGTTCCTCGATGAAATCGGCGACATCTCGCCCTCGTTCCAGGCCAAGCTGCTGCGTGTGTTGCAGGAACGGGAGTTCGAGCGTGTGGGCGGCACCACCGTGGTGAAGGTGGACGTGCGGCTCATTCTTGCCACCAATCGCAATCTGGAGCGCATGGTGCAGGCCGGCGAGTTTCGTTCCGATCTCTACTACCGGATCAACGTGGTCAGCATCCAACTGCCGCCGCTGCGCGACCGACGCGAAGACATCCCGGCCATGGCGCAGCATTTTCTGGACCGCTTCAACCACGAAAACGCGCGCACCACCCACTTCAGCCCTGGCGCCATGCGCGTGCTGGCCAGTTGTTATTGGCCCGGCAACGTGCGGGAACTGGAGAACTGCGTGGAGCGCACGGCCACCATGACGCATGACGACGTCATCAGCGACCTCGCCTTTCCGTGCCATGACAACCGCTGCCTGACCCAGGTACTGCACCACATCGAACGGGTCGATGCCGTGCGTCCGGCCCGCCTGGCCGACATTCCCATCACGGAAGTGCCCATGGGCGCGCCACACCCGCATCCGGACGTGGCAGCACCGCTGCCGGCCGATGTCACACCGGTGTCCGCCACCTTCGGCGGCGAAGCCAGCGATGGCGCCGCCGCGCCTGCCCCCGACGATGCCACGCCGCCGGGCGACGGCAAACCCGAAGGCGAGCGTGAACGACTGATCTGGGCGATGGAGCGCTGCGGCTGGGTCCAGGCCAAAGCGGCGCGCCTGCTGAAGATATCGCCCCGTCAGATGGGCTACGCGCTGCAAAAGAATGAGATCGAGGTAAGAAAGTTTTGAGGCCTTGCGCATGGGTAGACTCACCTGAAACAGGTGAACACCATGACCAAAGACATCCGCTGGAAGCAGCGTTTTAACAATTACCTCAAAGCCCTGCAGCCCCTCACTGAGGCGGCAGAACTTGCCCAACAACAAACGTTCACCGGACTGGAGCAGTTGGGGCTGATCCATTGCTTTGAATTCACCCATAAACTGACCTGGAACGTGCTGAAAGACTACCTGAATGCGCAGGGCTTTGTGGGCTTGATCGGCTCCAAAAATGCCACCCGCCAGGCCTTTAAAGATACCCTCATTCAGGATGGAGAGGCATGAAATACGGGCTACCGGAACGCACAGTTGCGCAAATCTGCGCGGCGCTGGCACAGTACCCTGCGGTGGAGCGTGCGGTGTTGTTCGGCTCGCGTGCCAAAGGAAATTACAAACCGGGTTCTGACATTGACCTGACCCTTTTCGGGGTGGGCCTCACGTCCCGCCTGTGCGCCACTATTGCCGAGGCCATGGACGATCTATTACTGCCCTACACCATTGACCTGTCGGTGTTTGCAGAACTCAAGCACCCTGAGCTTGAAACCCATATTCAGCGGGTTGGGGTCGTGTTCTACAAGCGGCAAGACCGGGGGTGATAGGTCCTATCCTGATGGTGCGCGCGAGTGGAACTTGAGCAAAAGACAAAGTGCAGATCGGGTTGGTTATGGCGATGGGTAAGGCAGCTTGGCAGCGGGAGCGGGCATTCAACGATATCCCCCATTTGGGGGATATGCAAACTGCACCCCGATTGTCAGAATCGTAGGAATCAAACACTAACAGTAAAATCGTAAAAATCGATTTACATTGACTGCTCCCGCGCAATTTCTACAACACGTTCACTCAAAACAACAGCATGAAGTTAACACCATTTTTCTCTCTAGTTGCTCTCACGCTCGGAACTGCACTTTCAGGCTGTGCGACAGGTCCTGTTCAACTTATGCAAGACGCCCCTGACGTCGTTCATACAAGTGACAAGACGGTAGAGTCAGTGGCGAGATGTATAGACAAAAAGTGGGAAGAAGTGCGGGTTATCGGTGGGGCCAATATTGTCGACGTAAAGAACAGTGAAGCAGGGACGCGAGTCACACAACGATTTGGCGATACCGTCCACTTTGTGGCTCTTGTCTCGCCAAGAGGAACAGGATCGAGAACGCAAGTCTGGACTCAAAAAGCTATAGGTATAAAAAGGCAATTAGACGACGTATCGCTTTGCCAATAGTTCGACCATATCCGGTGAGGCGTCGTTCTTAAATTCCGTTTCGCGCAGTTCGTTAAATTGAATGACTTCTTTGGGCAAAGTTCAAAGTCAGCAATGGGTCTAAAGCCAACAGTCACGACACGCGCCATGCGCAAATCGGAACCAAAAAAAACGCGCCCGAAGGCGCGTTTTTAACGCAAGCGAGAAACCGCTTACTTCGACACTACCCGCACCATTTCCAGGCACTTGCTTGAGTAACCCCATTCGTTGTCGTACCAGGAGACGATCTTGACAAACGTGCTATCCAGCGCCATGCCGGCGTCGGCATCGAACACCGAGGTGCAGCTCTCGCCGCGGAAGTCGGTGGAGACCACTTTTTCTTCGGTGTAACCGAGCACGCCCTTCATGGCGCCAACGGATGCAGCCTTCATGGCGGCACAGATTTCAGCGTAGGTGGCGGGCTTGGTCAGCTCAACGGTCAAGTCAACCACCGACACGTCGGAGGTCGGCACGCGGAAGGACATGCCGGTGAGTTTTTTGTTCAGCTCAGGAATGACCACGCCGACCGCCTTGGCCGCACCGGTGCTGCTGGGAATGATGTTTTCCAGAATGCCGCGGCCGCCGCGCCAGTCTTTGTTGGACGGGCTGTCCACGGTTTTCTGGGTGGCGGTGGCGGCGTGTACGGTGGTCATCAGGCCACGCTTGATGCCCCAGTTGTCGTTCAAAATCTTGGCCACTGGTGCCAGGCAGTTGGTGGTGCAGCTGGCGTTGGAGATGATGGCCTGGCCGGCGTAGCTGCTATCGTTCACGCCATAGACGAACATCGGGGTGTCGTCTTTGGACGGGGCCGACATGATGACTTTTTTGGCACCAGCGGTGATGTGCTTCTGTGCGGTTTCCTTGGTCAGGAACAGGCCGGTGGATTCGATCACGATGTCGGCACCGACTTCGGACCACTTCAGTTCGGCCGGGTCTTTGACGGCGGTGAGGCGGATCTTTTTGCCATTGACGATCAGGTTGCTGCCTTCAACGGCAATGTCGCCCTTGAAGCGGCCATGCACCGAGTCGAACTGCAGCATGTAAGCCAGGTACTCAGGCTCCAGCAGGTCGTTGATGCCGACCACTTCAATGTCCTTGAAGTTTTGAACGGCAGCACGAAACACCATGCGCCCGATGCGGCCGAAGCCGTTGATACCAATCTTGATCGTCATTTGCTTTTTCTCCAATGGTTAAAACTAGAAACCTGACCTGCCCACAAGGAGCTGATTACTTGCGCAACACCTGTTCCACGGTGTCCGCCACATTCTCGGGCGTGAAGCCGAAGAGCTTGAACAACACCGGCGCCGGCGCCGACTCGCCAAAGGTGTCGATGCCGACCACCGCGGCACAGCCGTATTTCCACCAGCCGTCGGTCACACCCATTTCCACGGCAATGCGTGGCACCCCGGCGGGCAGCACGCTGCTCTTGTAGGCAGCGCTTTGCTTGTCAAACGTGGTGTTGCTCGGCATGGAGACGACGCGCACCGCGATCTTCCGGGTCGCCAGCAGCTCTTGCGCCTTGAGTGCCAGTTGCACTTCGGAGCCGGTGGCAATGATGACGGCCTGGGTCTTTTTCTTCAGGCCCACTTCGCTCGGCTCGGCCAGCACGTAGGCACCCTTGCTGATGTCGCCCAGACCGCCCTTGGGCGCGTAGTTGATGTTCTGGCGGCTCAGCAGCAGGGCAGTCGGCTTGCTCTTGTTTTGCAGGGCCACGGCCCAGGCGACGGCGGTCTCGGCCGTGTCACCCGGACGCCAGACGTCCAGATTCGGAATCAGACGCAAGGAGGCCGCGTGCTCGATCGACTGGTGGGTCGGGCCGTCTTCGCCCAGACCGATGGAGTCGTGGGTGAACACATGCACCACGCGCAGCTTCATCAGCGCGGCCATGCGGATGGCGTTGCGGCTGTAGTCGCTGAAGGTCAGGAAGGTGCCGCCGTACGGGATGAAGCCGCCGTGCAGTGCCACGCCGTTCATGATGGCGGCCATGCCGAATTCGCGCACGCCGTAGTTGATGTGACGGCCGCCATTGCTGGCGCCGGTCACCGAGTCAAAGCGCAGGTTGGGGGTGCTCTTGGTGTTGGTCAGGTTGGAGCCGGTCAGGTCGGCCGAGCCGCCCAGCATTTCGGGCAGGGCGGCGGTGAACGATTCCAGGGCCAGTTGCGAGGCCTTGCGCGACGCCACGGTTTCCGCCTTGGTGTGGGCGGCAACTGCCGTGTCCACGGCGACCTGGTTGAAGTTTTTCGGCAGCTCGCCCTTCATGCGGCGCACCAGCTCTTTGGCCAGATCGGGGAAGGCGGCTTTGTAGGCGGCAAACTTGTCGTTCCAGACGGTTTCGGCCGCGGCACCGGCGGCCTTGGCGTCCCAGGCTGCAACCACGTCTTTGGGGATGGCAAAAGGCTTGTGGGACCAGCCCAGCGCTTCGCGGGTGAGCGCGATTTCTTCATTGCCCAGCGGTTCGCCGTGCGCCTTGGCGGTGTTGGCGCGGTTCGGGCTGCCTTGGCCGATATGGGTTTTGCAGATGATCAGTGTCGGCTTGTCAGCCGACTTTTTGGCCTCTGCAATCGTGCTGGCGACCAGCGCCGCATCGTGGCCGTTGATGGGGCCGAGCACGTTCCAGCCGTAGGCCACAAAACGCAGTGCAGTCTGGTCGATGAACCAGGGCGCCACCTGGCCGTCAATCGAGATGCCGTTGTCGTCATACAGGGCGATCAGTTTGTTCAGTTTCCAGGCGCCGGCCAGGGCGGCCGCTTCGTGGCTGATGCCTTCCATCAGGCAGCCGTCGCCCATGAAGGTGAACGTGTTGTGGTTAACAACGTCATGACCTTCGCGGTTGAACTCATGCGCCAGCAGTTTCTCCGCCAGCGCCATGCCCACCGCGTTGGTCAGGCCCTGACCGAGCGGGCCGGTGGTGGTTTCCACGCCGGGCGTCACGCCCACTTCGGGGTGGCCCGGGGTTTTGCTGTGCAACTGACGGAATTTTTTCAGCTCAGCCATCGGCAGCTTGTAGCCGGTGAGGTGCAGCACGGCGTAGAGCAGCATCGAGGCATGGCCGTTGCTCAGCACGAAGCGGTCGCGGTCAAGCCAGTTCGGGTTGGCCGGGTTGTGTTTGAGGTGCTGGCTCCACACCGCCACCGCCATGTCGGCCATGCCCATGGGCGCGCCGGGGTGGCCCGAGTTGGCCGCTTGTACGGCATCCATGGCCAGGGCGCGAATCGCGTTGGCCATGTCCGTCTGGTTGGCGGTGCTGGTTGGCGCCGCGACGACCGTTTGTACAGATTGCTCTTCTGGTACTGCTGATTCTGTTTGTTCTGTATTTGCCATCTGTGCCAACTCCGGGATAGTTCTGGGGGTGTAGGGGGAAACCCGGCATTTTACCGGGCGCAGCAAAACGCAAGATTTGTTCGGCTGGCAGACGGATGCCACGCCGGCACTGCGTATAGTCGCAAGCATGCCAAGACTGCACCTGAACGCCACCAGAGAAATTGCCGCATGAAGCCGACTCCGATCAACGCCATGCTGCTGGCCGCCGGGCGCGGCGAGCGGATGCGACCCCTGACCGACCACACGCCCAAACCGCTGTTGCCGGTGCGCGGCAAGCCGCTGATGCAGTGGCCGCTGGAAGCGCTGGGGCGCGGCGGGTTTAACAACGTGGTGGTGAACACGGCCTGGCTGGGAGAACAGATTGCCGAGAAGTTCAAGAGTGTTTTTGTGCTCCAGCCCCCGTCGCATATGCATGAGCAGCTATTAAATAAAGAGCATCTGCAGATCCGCTACTCGCACGAAGGGCGTGATTTTGGCGGCGCACTGGAGACCGCTGGCGGCATTGTGCGGGCCTTGCCGCTGCTGTGTCCACCCGATGCCGGCGGGGCGAACGCCGAGGTGTTCTGGGTGCTGGCCGGTGACGTGTTTGCGCCCGACTTTGTGTTCAGCCAGGCAGCGGTGGAGCGCTTTGTCGCCAGCGGCAAGCTGGCCCATATCTGGCTGGTGCCCAACCCGGCGCATAACCCGCGCGGCGACTTCGGCCTGGCGCTGAACCCCGGCGCCGCCCAGGCCGTGGGCCTGGCGTTGAACCTCGCAGCCGACGACCCGCGACCGCGCTACACCTATTCCACCCTCGGCCTGTACCACCGCGCCCTGTTCGCGCCGCCGTATTGCGACATCCCCGCCGGCAACCCGCAAGGCAGCAAAGCCCCACTGGCGCCGCTGTTGCGCGCCGCCATGGACAATGACCAGGTTAGCGCTGAAATTTACCGTGGCAGCTGGACCGATGTCGGCACGCCTGAGCGGCTGGCACAGCTCAATCAATAATTGCAAACAAGCCATGAACTCTTCCTCTACCAACGCTCTTTATGCCCAACGCCGTGCCCGACTGGCTGCCTTGATCGGGGCCCGGGGTATCGCCATCCTTCCCACCGCGCCCGAGCAGCAGCGCAACCGCGATGGCGATTTTTTATACCGGCACGACAGCTACTTTTATTACCTGAGCGGCTTTACCGAATCCAAGGCCTGGCTGGTGATCACCGGCGACGGCAAAACCACCTTGTTTTGCAACCCCAAGGACCTGGAACGTGAAATCTGGGATGGTTATCGGCTTGGGCCGGATGCCGCCCCCGCGCAACTGGGCGTGGATGCCGCGTATTCGATCGCAGAGCTGGACGCCCGAATGCCCGGTCTGCTGGACGGCCGCGATGCCGTGTGGTACCCGTTCGCCACCCACACCGGGCTTGAGACCCGGATGGTGGGCTGGCTGGACAGCGTGCGTTCCCGGGTGCGTTTTGGTGCGCTGTGCCCCGAACAGCAGCGCGACCTGTGCGGCCTGCTGGACGAAATGCGCTTGGTCAAGGACGCGCATGAGCAGGACATCATGCGCCGTGCTGCGCAGATCAGTGCCGGCGGTCATATCCGCGCCATGCAGCTCAGTGCCCGGATGTTGCGCGCAGGCCAGGAGGTGCGTGAATACCATCTGGACGCCGAGCTGTTGCATGAATTTCGTCGCTATGGCTCGCAGTGCCCGGCCTATGGCTCCATCGTGGCGGCCGGCGCCAATGCCTGCGTGCTGCACTACCGTGCCGACACCGCGCCCGTGCACGATGGCGAGCTGGTGCTGATCGATGCCGGCTGTGAGCTGGACGGTTATGCGTCAGACATCACCCGCACCTTCCCGGCCAACGGCAAATTCACCGGGCCGCAGCGCGCGCTGTACGAGCTGGTGCTGGCGTCCCAGGAAGCCGCCATCGCCGTTACCCGCGCCGGGGCCCGCTTTACCGACCCGCACGAGGCCACCGTCAAGGTGCTGGCGCAGGGCATGCTGGACCTGGGCCTGCTCGACAAGAACAAGGTGGGCAGCCTGGAAGACGTGATCGAAAAGCGCGCCTATTTCCAGTTCTACATGCACCGCACCGGCCACTGGCTGGGCATGGATGTGCACGACTGCGGCGGCTACATCGAACCGTCGGAGGTCGGCAAAGTGAGTGAGCGCAAGGACCCGTTGAGCGGTGAAACCATCATTGATCGACCGGCGCGCATTCTGCAACCCGGCATGGTGCTGACGATCGAGCCCGGCCTCTATGTGCGCCCCGCTGAAGGCGTGCCGGAGCAGTTCCACAACATCGGCATTCGCATTGAAGACGATGCCATCGTTCTGGATGCCGGCTGTGAACTGATCAGCCGCGGTGTGCCGGTGAAGGCCGATGAGATTGAGGCGCTGATGCGGGGGTGAGGGGATGCTGGCGGCCGTGCCAGCGGCGCCTGAGACAGGGCACAAGCTTGGGCTACAGCGTCCCGTCCCGCTTGAATTGCTCGGTGGCTGCCACCAGCGCGCGGGCGATGCCGGGCTCGAAGGCTGCGTGACCGGCGTCTTCAATCATCTGGAAGGTGGCCTCTGGCCAGGCCTGATGCAGGCGCCAGGCCGAGCGCGGTGGGCACACCACGTCGTAACGGCCCTGGATGATGACGGCGGGCAGGTGGCGGATGCGATCCACATGGCGGATCAATCGGTCATCCGTCAAAAAAGTGTCGTTGCGGAAATAGTGCGCTTCCAGCCGCCCGACGCCCAGGGCGACCGTCTCCGAATCAAAGTCCTCGGCCGCATCCGCGTGCGGCAGCAGGTGCAGGCAGCTGCCCTCGTAACGGCTCCAGGTGCGGGCGGCGCGCAGATTTTCAGCCGGGTCAGCGCTGAACAAGCGTTTGACGTACGCCCCCAGCAGGTCATCCCGCTCCGCCGCTGGAATGTCTGCCACGAACTGTGCGTGCGCCTGCGGGAAAAACCACTGGATGCCGTTCAGAAACCAGTCGATCTCGGGCCGGGTGCACAGAAAAATGCCGCGCAACACAAAACCGCTGCAGTACTGCGGATGGGCTTCGCCATAGGCCAGCGCCAGTGTCGAGCCCCAGGAGCCGCCAAACACTAGCCATTGCGCGATGCCCAGCAGGTGCCGCAGGCGCTCGATGTCTTCAATCAGCAGCGGCGTGGTGTTATTGCGGCACTCGCCCAGCGGTGTTGACTGGCCGGCGCCGCGCTGGTCAAACAGCACGATGCGGTAGTACGCAGGGTCAAAAAATTGCCGATGCTGCGGCGACAGGCCTCCACCCGGGCCCCCATGCAAAAACAGCACCGGCACACCGTCCGGGTTGCCGCACTCTTCCCAATACAGGGTGTGCAAGTCGTCCACCGGCAACCGGCCGCTGCGATAGGGCTCGATCGGTGGATAGACGGGGCTGGGGCTGGTCGAGTCTGTCATGGGCTTGTGTTTCTTTCGGTTCGGAGGGTGGCACGGCGTTCTGGCAATGTAGCGGCAAATGGGCGCCTGCGCCCTGGGATGCGGTCATCCTGCTAGAGCCCGATTTGACGACTACTTTTATTCGAATACCTTATGAAAACCTATCTTTGCATTGTTTGCGGCTTTGTCTACGACGAGGCCAGCGGCCGCCCGGAAGACGGCATTGCGCCCGGCACCCCATGGGCCGATGTGCCGCAGAGTTGGGCTTGCCCGGATTGTGGCGTGGCCAAGGCCGACTTTGAAGTCGTTGAAATCTGATGGGGTAGAAACGGCCACTCTGTTCGCCGACCTGCGGGGAAGGATGTCCCGCTATCTTCGCTGCTCATCTTCGGCCATGTCAGGATGAGGCTCTTTTTGCGATGCTTATGGGTGCATCAGGCAGTGCCACAGGCTTTCGACCAACCATCGTTCTTTCCGCAAGCGCTGGATCCCTACAGCGACGCGGGGACCCCATTCCTGCAAAAACGTCAAAACTGAAACACCCATGTACGCACATTCACGTACTAGGGTTTCCCTGAGCAGGGTCTACAATTTCACTTCCTTACAGACGCTGACGGGCTGGCCGTTCGGTCATACTGATTGCAGCAGGAGAGATAAATGCCCCATACAACGGCCAATGCCGAAGAAAAACGCGCCGAATTGCGCCGCGCCGCGCTCGAGTACCACGAGTTCCCGACCCCCGGCAAAATTGCCATTGCAGCTACCAAACAGCTGGTCAACCAGCACGATCTGGGGCTCGCTTATTCTCCCGGCGTGGCCTCTCCCTGTGAGGAAATCGTCAAAGACCCCAATAACGCCTTCAAGTACACCAGCCGCGGCAACCTGGTCGCGGTGATTACCAACGGCACTGCCGTATTGGGCTTGGGCGACATCGGTCCGCTGGCGGCCAAGCCGGTGATGGAAGGCAAGGCCGTGCTGTTCAAGAAGTTCGCCGGCATTGACGTGTTTGACATCGAGATCAACGAGAAGCACGATCTCGACAAGCTGGTGGACATCATCGCCTCGCTGGAGCCCACCTTTGGCGGCATCAACCTGGAAGACATCAAGGCGCCCGACTGCTTTTATGTCGAGCGCAAGCTGCGCGAACGCATGAAAATCCCCGTGTTCCACGACGACCAGCACGGCACGGCGATCACCGTCGGCGCGGCCATCCTCAATGGACTGAAGGTCGCCGGGAAAGATCCGAAAAAGATCAAGCTGGTGACGTCCGGTGCCGGCGCGGCAGCGCTGGCCTGCCTGGGGCTGCTGGTCAAGCTCGGCATTCCGCGCGAGAATATTTTTGTGACCGACCTGGCCGGTGTGGTCTACGAAGGCCGCACCGAGTTGATGGATGCGGATAAGTTGGTCTTTGCCCAGAAAACATCGGCGCGCACTTTGGGTGAAGTCATCGAAGGCGCCGACGTTTTTCTGGGTTTGTCGGCGGGCGGGGTGCTCAAGCCGGACATGGTGAGGAAAATGGCGGCCAAGCCGCTGGTTTTCGCCCTGGCCAATCCGACGCCGGAAATTCTCCCTGAAGAAGTCAAGGCGGTGCGCGACGATGCGATCATTGCCACCGGGCGCTCGGACTATCCCAACCAGGTCAACAACGTTCTGTGCTTCCCCTACATTTTCCGGGGTACGCTGGACGCGGGTGCGTCCACCATCACGGTTGAGATGGAAATTGCCGCGGTGCATGCCCTGGCCGAATTGGCGCAAGCCGAGCAAAGCGAGGTGGTGGCGGCCGCTTATGCCGGTGAACAGCTCGCTTTTGGGCCGGAATACCTGATCCCCAAACCCTTTGATCCGCGTCTGATGATGAAGATCGCGCCAGCGGTGGCCCAAGCGGCGGTCGATAGCGGCGTGGCCCTGCGCCCCATCAAGGACATGGACGCTTACCGCGAGCAGTTGCAAAGCTTTGTTTACGCCTCGGGCACCGTGATGAAACCGATTTTCACCGCCGCCAAAAAAGGGCTCAAAAAACGCGTGGCGTATTCCGAGGGCGAAGATGAACGCGTCCTGCGGGCCTGCCAAATTGTGGTGGACGAGGGCTTGGCTCTGCCAACCTTGATTGGTCGCCCGGTGGTCATTGCTGAACGGATTGAAAAATTTGGCCTGCGTTTGCGTGAAGGGGTCGATTACAACGTGGTGAATGTGGAGCAGGACCATCGCTACCGCGATTTCTGGCAAACTTATCACCGCATGACCGAGCGCAAGGGCATCACAGCCCAAATGGCCAAAATTGAAATGCGCCGACGCCTGAGCCTGATTGGCGCCATGCTGCTGCACAAGGGCGACGTGGATGGGCTGATTTGTGGCACTTGGGGCAGTACGGCACTGCACCTGCAATACCTCGACCAGGTGATTGGCAAGCGCGCAGGCGTCAACACCTATGCCTGTATGAATGGCTTGATCCTGCCAGAGCGCCAGCTGTTTTTGGTGGACACCCACATCAACTATGACCCCACCGCCGAACAGTTGGCTGAAATTACGATCATGGCAGCCGGGGAAATGATGCGTTTCGGCATCCGGCCCAAAGTTGCCCTGTTGTCGCACTCCAACTTCGGCAGCAGCAGCCAGCCCAGCGCGATCAAGATGCGCCAGACATTGGACTTGTTGCGGGTCCAGGCTCCCTGGCTAGAGGTGGACGGTGAAATGCATGGCGACGTCGCGCTGGATGGCAATGCCCGCGCGGCCCTTATGCCCCACAGCACGCTGTCCGGCGACGCCAACTTGCTGGTGCTGCCCAATATTGACGCCGCCAATATCGCCTACAACCTGCTTAAAACAGCGGCGGGTGGCAATATTGCCATTGGCCCGGTGCTGCTGGGTGCGGCCAAACCGGTGCATATTTTGACGGCCAGCACCACGGTGCGTCGAATTGTCAATATGACTGCACTCACGGTTGCCGACGCGAACGCCAGCCGCTAATTGATGCAGCTCAAGCTGGTGCCCACTTACCAAGCTTGAAACCCCTGCGCGACTGCCTATTTATTGGGCAGTCGCTTGCATTATTCACGTAAATACGCGACACTACCAACCTTGAAATTTCCGGGTAAACCCGGAGTGTTGTTGGAAGTGTTTTTTCATGTCGCGGTTAACAAGTCTAAAGTTAGTACTCGCTGGCTTTTTATTCACGGCAGTTTTTGCCTCCGGTTTGGTGCAGGCCAAAGGCCCTGTCGTTGTAGCTCCCTCGGCTGCGATGACGGTCGCCGAGTTGCCCAAGCAAGGCGCGCAAGTCTACGGCCTGATCCATCAGGGTGGTCCGTTTGCACATGAAAAAGACGGGGTGGTATTTGGAAACCGTGAGCGTTTGCTGCCAATCCAAAAACGTGGTTACTACCGCGAATACACCGTCACAACACCAGGTTCACGCGACCGGGGCGTCCGGCGCATTGTGTGCGGGGGGCAACCCAGAACGCCGGATAATTGTTATTACACAGCCGATCACTATGCGAGCTTCCGCAAGATCGTGCCGTAATTTTGGTTTTGTAATTTTGGAAAGTGAAGCGGGAATAAATATGTCACTTACGCAAGAAACACCAGCACCTCAACGTGCCGCAACAGACGTGCCGCTCCGCGGCGTGAGGCCCAATATCGTCCAGTCAATCCGTGCCTTCCGGGTGCAGGAGTTGCAGGACGCTGCCCGGTCTCTGGGGCAGCATTTCCTGTACGCCAATCTGGCCAACGCCCAGTCCAAGCAGGACGTGCTGGACCTGATTGGTCAGCAATTCATGCTGTCTACGCATGTCGGCAAGAACTTTGATGCGCTGTATGACAGCATGACCGACCCGCTGCACAAATCAGGCCCACAGCCTGGCTTTATTGCGGTGCTGGAGCACATCCCGGCCAATACCAAGTTCGACAAGGAAGCACGCGAGCAGTTGCTGGATATCTTCCGTGACGCGGCCGACTATTGGGGGGACCGAAAAATACCCTTCCGATGTTTCTATTCTTTTCTGTAGCCCGTTCTGCACACACCAGCCAAGCAGAACGGGCGAACGAGGCAAAAGGCGCAGACACGGGCAGCCAGGCCGTGCCCGGCGTTGAACTCTCCACGGAAGCCGGTGAAAAAATGCCGACCGACAAACTGTTGGATATATCGCCCCTGGCGCTACGCATGAGCAGCCCCTTCAATGCCGGGTATTGGTTAACCGCTGCTTAATAGCGCGGCCTGATCGCAGCAAGCGCCCGCATAAAAAAAGGCCCACCGGACGGTGGGCCTTTTTTCTGGGGGTTTGGAAAACAGGTATTCAGCGCCCAGCGGAAAAATTCGGTTTGGGGACGCCTACTGCTTTGTGCTTTTAATCTGCTCGGCCAATGCCAGATATTCGGCCACCGGCACTTCCTCAGCCCGGCGCTTTACGTCGAATTGGCCTGAAAAAGCCTTCTCCTCCAGCCATTTGCCCAGAGTGTGGCGCATCAACTTGCGGCGCTGGCTGAAAGCGACCTGCACAATTTCACTCAAGAGCTTCACGTCCACTGCCGCCGGATTTTCGCGCGGCACCATGCGAACCACAGCACTGTTCACCCGTGGCGGCGGAACGAAACTCTCAGGCGGCACAAAAAGTACGTTTTCCATGGCGTAACGCCACTGCAGCATGACACTCAGGCGGCCGTAATCCGACGTGGCAGGGCGCGCCACCATACGGTCAATCACTTCCTTTTGTAGCATGAAATGCTGGTCTTCGATGACGTCTACGAAATCCAGCAAGTGAAACAGAATAGGCGTGGAAATGTTGTAAGGCAGGTTGCCAACCACTCTTAACTTTGTGGCACCCTCGCTGGCCGCTATTGAAGAGTGTGCAACCTGGGCAAAGTCCACTTTCAGCACATCGGATTCAATCACCGTGAGTTGTGGATGATCTCGCAGGCGTGCCGCCAGGTCACGGTCCAGCTCAATCACCGTCAGGTGGCCCAGTCGCTCCACCAAGGGTTGCGTCAACGCCGCCAGGCCGGGCCCGATTTCGACCATCACCTGCCCTGGCTTGGGTGCAATCTCGTCAACGATGGCTTCAATGATGTTCCGATCAGCCAGAAAGTGCTGGCCGAAGCGTTTGCGGGGAATGTGTTTCATGCGATGAACTTAGGGGTGGCCGCAGCGCCGGGCCGCCCCAGGCAAGGCGCGATCCCCTCGGGGGGCAGCGCAGTATGCGAAGCGACCAGCGTGGGGGCCATTATTTTTATTGCGGCGGCTCGCGCATTTCTACATAGGCGCGGCCACGCAGGTCCTGCGCCCAAGTGGCGTAAGTTTGATCCAGCTTCTTTTCGCGCAACATGGCGCGCACTGTCTCACGCTGCTCCCGCGGACTTAAGGTGGCATTGCGGCGCTCGGTCAACTGGATCAAATGGACGCCAAAGCGTGACACCAGCGGGTCGCTGATCTGACCTGGCGTCAGCCGGTTCATGACCTCTTCAAACTCGGGTACAAACATGCCCGGATTGGCCCAGCCCAAGTCACCGCCCTGAGCGGCACTGCTGTCCTGCGAGTTGTCGCGGGCCAGTGCCGCGAAATCGGCTTGCCCCGCCAGGATGCGTTTCTTGAATTCGTTCAACTTGACACGCGCGGTCGCCTCAGTGAGCTGCGGGCTGACATGCAGCAAAATATGGCGTGCCCGGCTTTGCGTTACCGTCATGGCCGGCATTCCAGAACTATTTTTCTCAAGCACTTTGAGAACGTGAAAACCAGCGCCCGAACGCACCAGCGCAGAGAGTTCACCAACCCCCAGGTTTTGTGTTGCCTCCAGGAACAGCGGCGGGTAGCGGTCGGCCGTGCGCAAGCCGAGTTGGCCACCGTTGGCGCTGTTGGATGCATCCGAGAATTCACGCACCAGCGCGACAAAGTCTTCGCCCGCACGGGCACGGTCCAGTGCGCGCTGCGCCCTGGCCTGCAAGGCTGCAATCTGCACGGGGCTGGCCGCATCAGGCACCGTCACCAGGATCTGGGCCAGGTTGATTTCCTGGTTTGCGGGAGCGTTGTTGTTCTGTTGCTCACGCAGGTATTGGTCTACCTCCAGATCAGAGACCCGCGCGCGTGGCTCCACGTCGCGCTCACGCAGGCGCGTCAGCATGAGCTGGTCCCGCAACTGCGCGCGGAACTGGCTGGGCACCACGCCATCTAAAGCAATGCGTCGGTGCAACTCGGTCACATCCATCTGGTTTTGACGCGCGATGTTCTGCTCGGCCTGATCAATGGCTGCGTCGTCTACGCGAACACCGGATTCACGGGCCAGCTGCAGCTGTGCTTTGTCGTCGATGAGGCGCTCCAGCACCTGGCGTGCCAGCTCTTTGCTGTCGGGTTGGGGCCTGCGCTGCTGGGCCAGCTGTTGCGTCACGCGCTGCAGCTCTGCTCGCACCTCGTTGTTGGTGATGGGCTCGGAATTGACCACCGCCACAATGAAGTCAGCCTGGCGCTGAACATTGGGCTGCGTGCCAATGAGCGGGGTGGCGCTAGCGGCGCCGGCAGACGGCCGCAAGCCCTGCGCCTGCGAAGTCAAGGTGGCAAGAATGGCAAGACTGGCCACGGTCAGGGCCATGAAGCGATGGGTCATGATGGATTAATCGTAATTGCTGAAACGGCTGGGAGGGCTGGTTTGCTCTCGCAGGAACTGGTAATTTGGAATATTGTCTTTCAAGGTCTGCAAGGGGTTGATGCCCAAGCGGGTAAATCCGACAAACTCGAGCTGGAACATGATGCGCTGATTGGCGGCCGTTGTGCTGATTGGCAGCTGCTCCAGCACCACACGGCCCAGCCAACATCCCGCATCGTACTCAAAACCGACAACGGCATTCACCAGTTTGCCATCATAGAGGCTGTAATTGAGGCGCCCCACGCTGTACCAGCGGCCCTCACCCTGACCCCGTCCCGCCCCCAGGTCTTGTCCCTTGTCGCCCCAGAGGTCATTCAGTGGCCACTGCCAGCCCACGTCAATCTGTTCACTGGCATCGCGCTGGTAGCGGTAGGCTGCAGTCACCACCCGATAGTTGCCAGGGTTGTATCGTGCTCCGATGGTCGAGCGTATCGACTGCTCGGTGGTGGGGTTGAACTGCACGGTCGAGTCAAACGCCCATTTCGGGCTCCAGTTTATAGACGCGCCCAGCAACAAATCGCTGAACCGGTCGGTTACCGGCGGGTCAGTCGGTAATAAGGTGACTTTCTGGTCAGCGAAGCGAAAACGCTGTGCAATGCCAAAACGCGCGGCTTCGGCGCCGGTATCCGGATTCAGCAGGCGCGTGGTCACCCCGAGCGTCAGCAGGTTGCTGTCAGAAATGCGGTCGTTGCCGGCAAAGGCGTTTTCTGCCCAGATGGTCGCAAAATTGAAGTCGTTCGCGCCCGAGTCGTAATTGGGTAACAGGCTCTGGTCGCGGTACGGTGTGTTGACGTAAAAAGCACGGGGTTCCAGCGTCTGGCGAAAATCCTTGCCGAAAAAACTGGCGTCCCGTTCAAACACCAGACCACTGTCCAGACTGAAGGTCGGCACCACGCTGCTGGCTGAGGTGGCCCCGTTGGACAAAGGTGCGTCCAACTGGTAGTTGGTCGCATGCAGCTGCAGCTTGGGCGTGATGAATCCGGCCGGGGCAATCCAGGGGCGGCTGACCTGCATCAAGGAGAGCGCCCGCTGGCCATTGGCATTGGGTTGCGCTGAAAGCAGGCTGTCTGCCTGAAACCGGGAGTAATCCGCGTTCACCGAATAATCAAACCCGTTGACGTTGGTGCGGGCATAACCCGTGGTCAGTTGGGAGAGGTCATAGGGCTGCGCGATGGGCGCCGTCACATCCTGCAGGGTCTGCCATTTGACCGTTCGCACACTGTTCGAAAAATAGCCGTTGCTCCAGGACAGCGAGGCGTCGTTGGACAACAGACGCTGGGTCAGTGAGGGCGAGGTGCGGGTGAAGTCGCTCCAGTAGTTGTCATCACTCACCCGGTTCAGGTTGAGGTTCAGCGCCATGCTGCCGTCAGTGAGAAGGTTTGTCAGGCTGTTTTTGAGTGTGGCCTGATGCGCGTAGGACAGGCCCCAGCGATTGCTGTCGCGAAGCAGATCGGCGGGCATCACATCCAGACGCAACTGGCCGGCATAGTTCGCTTCAAGGTAACGAAACTCGCTGCCCAGATTCACACCGCGCTTGCTCATGACCGTGGGGGTGAAGGTAGCGTCCCGGTTCGGTGCAATGTTCCAGTAGTAGGGCATAGACACCTCGGCCCCATTGACGTTATCCACCGCCAGAGTCGGCGGCATCCAGCCGGACTTGCGCTTGTCACTCAGGGGAAAGGTCAGGTAGGGGAGCGGCAACAAGGGCACCCCTTTGAAGCTCAGCAAGGCCCATTCCGCCGTGCCCACGTCTTCCTCATTGTCCATGCGAATGGTGTTGGCCCGCAGAATCCAGTCCGGCATCCAGCTCGGGCCGGGCAAGCGGCGGCAGGTCGTCATGCTGGCATTGTGGATGACCGCCCTTTGCTCATCAATGAAATCCACCCGGTCGGCTTCGCCATGCGAGTCGTTCTTGAGAAAGTAGTAGCGCGGCTCGTTGAAGAAACCCTCAAATGTGTCGAGCTTGAGTTCCAGCAGCGGCCCTTCATACACATTGCCTGCGCGGTTGATGTGGACATTGCCACGGGCTTTGGCCAGGTCACTGGGCTGGTCATACTCCAGCTGGTCGGCCCTGATCACCATGTCGCCACGGCGCAGCACCGCATGGCCTTGCACCACGGTTTCCAGGTCGGGGCGTCCAGACAGGTGCTCACCATACACGAATGTCGGCAACGCACTGCGTATGGCTGGGGAAATCTGCTCTTCGAGCAAAGGGCTGTTTTGGAGCGGAAGCGTGGCCTCATCCAGCGCCAAAGGCGACACCGGAGCGACCGGAGCCACTTGCGCGCAGAGCGACGTTCCTTGCAACAAAGCCCAGGCCACCAGGGCGACCGGGTTTCGGAAAAAATGGAAATGGGGCGCCCTGGGTTTCAGGTCGTGCATCAAAAAGCGCATCGGGAATGGGCGGTATCGGGCGTGAGAGCAGGTTGAAAAGGAATTTTGGTGCGTTCGGGTTTGTAGAATGGATTATCCATGAGCCAAGCCCATCCCCCCGAACCCACTCTGTTCGCTGCCCCTGTCTGGTCTGACGCGCAGCGCGAAATTGATTTTCACGCCTGGTTGACCCGTCTGGCGCCCGCCCACGGCTTGGTCATCAACTCGGTGCGCAGCGCCTCGGCAGACGCCAGTTTCCGGCGTTACTTCCGTGTCGATTCCCTGCAGGGCAGCCGCATCATCATGGATGCGCCACCCGACAAGGAAGACTGTCGCCCCTTTGTCAAAGGGGCCCAGCTGATGGCTGATGCCCATGTGGAGGTGCCGCAGGTGCTGGCGTGGGACGAGGCCAAAGGCTTCATGCTGCTCACCGACCTCGGGGCGCAGACACTGATGCAGGTGATCAACCGGGATGACCCTTGGGCCAACCAGGGCCTGTACCTGCAGGCGGTTGACGCGCTGATTGCCTGGCAAATCGCGTCAACTCCGGGTGTACTGCCACCCTACGATGAAGCGCTACTGCGGCGTGAACTGGAGTTGTTTCCCGAGTGGTATCTGGCCCGGCACAGGGGGGTGGCGGTCGAGGGCGACATGCGCCGCACGCTGGACGACGCGTTCAAACTCATCATCGAGCGCAACCTGGCCTGGCCCAGCGTGTATGTACACCGCGACTTCATGCCCCGCAATCTGATTGCCCCCACGCTCGGCACTGGCGTGTCCTCGCTGCCCCCCGAGGGGGCTGTTTCGCCTTGGGGCGGCCCGGCGGCGAAACCTGATGATGCCGAATCACGCTTGGGCGTGTTGGACTTCCAGGACGCGGTGTATGGCCCCATCACCTACGATATTGCCAGTTTGATGCGCGATGCGTTCCTGAGCTGGGACGAAGATTTCTGCCTCGACATCACCATCCGTTACTGGGACAAAGCGCGCAAGGCCGGTCTGCCGGTAGGCGACGATTTTGGTGAGTTTTACCGCGGGGTGGAGTGGATGGGCCTGCAGCGCCACCTGAAAGTGGCCGGTATTTTTGCTCGCCTCACCCTGCGCGACGGCAAGCCCCAGTACCTGGCAGACACTCCGCGCTTTATCCACTACATCCGCGCCACCTGCGAGCGTTACCGCGAACTCAAACCCCTGCTGCGCCTGATCGAACGGGTCGAAGGCATCGAGGTCGCCAATGGCTATGCATTCGGCAGAGTTTAAGGAAAATAGGGCTCTAGCCCTCGTGCAATCTGCGTAAGTAGCTCCTATTTTTATAGCAATAATCCTTCATGCCCCGCTTTTACTGCCCCACACCTCTCGTCCCGGGTGAGCTGCTGGACCTGCCCGCCGGTGCCGCCCGTCACGTGCAGGTGCTGCGTTTGCAACCGGGCGACCGCATCACGCTATTCAATGGCGGGCCCGGCATCCCGGGCAGCGCTGGCGAGTTTGACGCGACCGTCACGCGCATGGGCCGCAGCGACGTGCAGGTGCAGGTCGGCGCCCACCACCCGGTGGAACGCGAAGCCGCACGCGCCGTGCATCTGGCCGTGGGTATGCCCGCCAACGACCGCATGGACTGGCTGGTGGAAAAAGCCACCGAGCTGGGTGTGGCCAGCATCCAGCCGCTGATGACCGAGCGCAGCGTGCTGCGACTCACGGGTGAGCGGGCTGAGAAAAAAGTGGCGCACTGGCAAAGCGTGGCTGTGGCAGCCTGCGAGCAATGCGGCGGCAACCGGGTGCCCGTGATTCACGAGGTCATGGGTTTTGCCGCGTGGGCCAAGGCGCAGTCCGCCACCACCACAGGGCAAGCACTGCTGCTGTCCCTGCGGCCGGGCACCCAAGGCCTGCGCGACGCCGTCAGTGCCCCGGACAACCGTGCCGGGGCCAGTCGTGAAAGGGCCATCACCTTTTTGTCCGGCCCCGAGGGTGGCTTGAGCCCTGCCGAAGAAGACGCGGCCCTGGCCTGCGGTTTTGCCCCTGTCACGCTGGGGCCCCGCGTGTTGCGCGCTGAAACGGCCGCCTTGTGCGCCTTGGCGACGTTGCTGGTTTCATAAATTAGGACTTGAAAGGTAAAAATGACACAAGCAGAATTCAAAGGGGACGTATCTCCCCGCGAGGCGTGGACCGCGTTGGTTGAAACCGCCGATGCGGCGCTGATCGATGTTCGTACTTTGTCTGAGTGGACGTTTGTCGGCGGCCCCGATTTGACTTCGCTTGAAAAGAAAGTTCATCGGATTGAGTGGCAAAAATTTCCCGGGATGAGCCACAATGAATCGTTTGTTGCCGAGGTTCTTGCGGCAGGGGTTCGAAAAGAACAGCCGCTTTATTTACTCTGCCGCAGCGGCGTCCGATCGACGGTGGCGGCGATAGAGTTGGCCTCCCACGGTTACACGACCTACAACATCGCGGACGGATTTGAAGGACAGCTCAGTCCGCAGGGGCACCGGGGAATCGGTGGATGGCAAGGGTCGGGTTTGCCGTGGAAGCAAACCTGAGGGCGTCCAGCGCGACCCCAACACTTTTTATGCGCCCATCCTGGTCGCCAAACAAAAGAAGTGGTTTGAAGAGGAATTGGCCGCGGCCGGTTTGGGCACAACTGCCATCAAGTGGCAATCGTTGCCTGTATGACATCGACCGGCAAATCAGCGCATCTTGCTGATTGAAATTACCATGGCGATTCAATAGAGTAGTAGGATGCGCTGAACTAATCCAGTCCGGACAACTTGCTCGACTTTGAGGTGGGGGCGCAGATGTTAAACGGTGATATTTCCTGGCTTTCTGAATCGCACACGCAGGACATGTTTATGCAGTTCCCGCTGCCGCTCGCCATTGTGGGGCGCAATGGTCGCATCAAGCAACTCAACCGAAGTTTTACCGACACCTTCGATGCCGCCTGCCTTAAGTCGGACAGTCTGCAAAAAATCCTGCATGATCCGTACGATCACACGCACGCACCTGTTTCATTGGACTGTAACGGCGGCACCACGCCGGTTTTTGTACGTGCCGTCAATGTCGGTGACAACACCATTCTGGTGCTTGAAAAGTCTGCCGAAATCGCCTACGGTGCAGAACTGGCTGAAATGCACAATCGCATTGTCGAGCTTGAAAAACTGAGTGCAACCGATCGTTTGACGGGCGCCTGGAATCGCGCCCACTTTGACAAAACCATCGCGATCGAATTAAGTCGCAGTGTCCGCTATCTTCAGCCGCTGGCACTTATTTTTTTTGACATCGATCATTTCAAGCGGGTCAACGACAGCTACGGCCATGCCGTCGGCGATGTCGTACTGCGCGAACTGGTCAAAGTCGTCCGGGATAATATTCGCAGCTCGGACATGTTGTTCCGCTGGGGCGGAGAAGAGTTCGTCATTTTGGCCCCGTCCACCAGTTACCGTTCCGCCGCGAGTCTGGCCGAAACGCTGCGCGCCAAGATCGAACAACATGTGATCGAAACCGTCGGACACATCACCATCAGCCTGGGTGTCGCGGAGCATATTTCCGACGAAAGCGAAAATGCCTGCTTGCAGCGCGCTGATGCGGCCATGTATGCCGCAAAGAATGGCGGGCGCAATCGTGTCGTGGTCGATCAGCACGGCAACAGTGATGTCTGGGCTGCGGATCAAAGCGCCACGATTCTGCACCTGAGTTGGCATGAATCCTATGATTGCGGCGAACCCACGATCGATCAGGAACATCGTAAATTATTTGAACTGGCCAATACACTGATCAATGCTGCGTTTAAGCGGGAATCAAATCCGCACGAATTCGATGAAGCCTTGAAAAAACTGCTCACGCATGTGGCACAGCACTTCGCCGATGAGGAAGCCATTCTTGCCCGGCATCACTACGCGGATCTTGATGTGCAAGTACGTGCCCACAAAATGTTGCTAGAACACGCGCTACTGCTTCGCGACGCGGCCGCAACCGGCGGCGTCACGATCGGCGAATTGGTGGATTTTCTTGCGGACGAGGTGGTCGCACGGCACATGCTCAAGGTCGACCGCGAGTTTTACCCCTTATTTCAAACAGCCCCGCCGTGCCAGGCGATCTGATTGAAGACGCGGGAAATTGTTGGCAGACGGGTTTCCTCCATGTCGATCACCATGCCGGAAATGATCGACCCACGCCCACCGTTCAGGCGCATACCTTGCTGGATAAGGCTCCCTAGCGGTCGTATACTGAACTACGCTAGTTAACGCTGTTGCAGAAGGAGGCGAAGATGGATTCACCAGGCATGCACTATTTCCCCAGTCTGGATGATGCGGCCGTTGAGTCCTTACTCGACGCTTGGCGAACTGCCTATCCGCTCATGGGCGTGTTGGCGCTGCTGCCCGAAGCAGAAAAAGGCGGCGTCGAACGGCTGCAGTCGGTCTGTACGCGGCGCAAGGTCGCGCTGGTGGGGGCGGTGTTTCCGGCACTGGTCGAGAGCGGCGAATTTCGCACGCAAGGCTTGTGGTTGCTGCGCTTCGACTCGATGCCTTATGTGGCGCTGCATGAAAATCTTCCGCATGATGCCGCTGGTGCGGCGCGCGTGGCGGAGCAGATCGGCAACCAGATCCGCGCCCAGATCAACGAGCATCCCCAGGTGACGCTGTTCCTGCTGTTCGACGCACTGGTGCCGAACATCAGCGCCCTGCTCGACGAGCTGTATCTGCAACTGGCCAACCGCGTGCATTACGTCGGTGCCAATGCCGGCAGCGAAACCTTCCAGCCGATGCCTTGCCTGTTCGACAATGCGCGCGTCATCCAGAACGGCGTGCTGCTGATGCTGCTGCAACCGCACCTGGGCGCGATGCTGGCACACGGTTATTGCGCTCCTGCCAAGATGATTTCGGCAACCTCGACCGAAGGCAATCGCATCCGGCAGATCGACTGGCGACCGGCCTTCGAGGTGTATCAGGAACTGGTGCGCGCGCAGTCCAGTGTGGAGGTGACGCGTGAAAACTTCTACCAGCACGCGGTGCATTTCCCGTTTGGCATCATCCGCGCAAACCATGAGGTGCTGGTGCGCATCCCGGTGGCACTGGAGGAGGACGGCTCATTGTTTTGTGTCGGCGAGGTACCGGCCAATGCGGTACTGACCCTGCTCGAGGCGCCGAAGATCGACTCGCCGCATACCCTGCAAACCCTGGTGCAGGGCTTGACCGAGCTCGATGGCGAGCTGGCAGGCAGCGAAATATTGCTGTTCTATTGCGCCGGGCGGCGGCTACACCTCGGGCTGGCGGCTGCTTCCAATGAATTGCGCCAGTTCGACCAGCTTACCCGGGCGACGCTGATCGCTGGTGCGCTCTCGCTGGGCGAGATCGGGAGTTCGCTGCAGTGGGGTTATCCGCTGTTTCATAATGCCACGCTGGTCGCTACCCGCTGGAACAAGAGCTGAGTCGTGGAGCACGGCTACATCCTGAGCATCCTGTATGAGATGGCGCTGGTCATCGGTGGCGAGGTAAGCGTCAAGCCGCTGCTCATCAAGACGCTTCAACGTCTGCTTTATCACACCTCCTTTCCGGCCGGTTTCGTTTGTCTCGGCGTGCCGTCTTCGGCCGCCGACGCCGAGGGCATGCTTGAGGTGCGCCTCGATGCGGCCGTCGGTGATTATGAGCTGGCCGGTCTGATCGGACAGACCGTTCGCCTGCCGGCGCAATTGTTGCGTGGAACGGCAGAGCGCGGCGAAGATGCGGCCTTGCTGGCGGCCTTGCCCGATAAGGTTCGCCGCCACAAGGCCTATTTACGCCTGCCGATCGATGGGCAGGGCGTGGTCGTGCTGCTGGCGCCGCAATTGCCGGATACCGACCTGCCGCTGACGCAGTTGTTTCAGCCGGTGATGGCCAATCTCGCCAAGGCAATTCTGCTGTGTCGCTATCACGATGCCTACGCCGGAGGTTTGATCGCCGCGCGCGATGCCAGCCAGCTCGCGCTGACGGCCAGTGAGGATAAGTTTCGCGCCATCAGTGCCGCCGCGCTGGATGCGCTGATCATGGTTGATGACAGCAGTGCGCTGGTGTACTGGAATCCCGCTGCCGAGCGCATCCTGGGTTATCGCGCCGATGAAGTGCTCGGCAAACCGTTGCACCAACTGCTGACGCCGCAGCGCTACCAAAGCAATGCCGTTCAGGGCTTCAATGCGTTTCGCAGCAGCGGGCAGGGGGCTGTGATCGGCAAGACTATCGAGATTGAAGCGCTGCACAAGGAGGGCCGCGAAATTCCCGTCGAGCTCTCGATTTCGGCGCTCAAGCTCAATGGGCGCTGGCATGCGGTCGGCATCCTTCGCGACATCAGTGAACGCAAACATGCGGAACAGGAGCTGCGACTTCTCGCCGCGATCGTGGAATCTTCCGACGATGCGATCGTGAGCAAGTCGCTGGATGGCCTCATATTGAGTTGGAATGCCGGTGCCGAACGGCTGTACGGTTACAGCGCGGCTGAGATGAAAGGGCAGCCGCTGTCATTGCTGGCGCCGGCAGATCGTCCGGATGAGATTCCCGACATGCTGGCGCGCATCCGGCGCGGGGAGCAGATCAAGCGTTATGAGACAGTACGCTTACGCAAGGATGGCGTTCAGTTGCCTATTTCCCTGACTGTTTCTCCGCTGCGCGATGCGGCTGGCCAAGTCGTGGGTTCTTCGGCGATAGGCCGCGACATCACAGAGCGCAAACAGGCCGAGGAGGAATTGCGTCACAGCGAGACCAGTCTGAAAGAAGCGGAGCGCATCGCCCTGCTCGGCAATTGGGAACTGGATCTGGCGACCAACGTGATGAGCTGGAGCGACGAGATCTATCGCATCTTCGAATTGGACCCCAAGAAATTCGGCGCTTCCTATGAAGCCTTCCTGAATGCGATTTATCCTGATGATCGCAACCTGGTCAATCAGGCGTATACCGATTCGGTCAAGAACCGCACGCCTTACGACATCGTCCATCGCCTGCTGATGCCGGACGGGCGGGTCAAATATGTCAATGAACGCTGCGAAACCTTTTTCAACGAAGATGGTAAATCGTTGCTGTCGATCGGCTCGGTGCAGGACATCACCACACGGCGCCTGGCCGAACTGGGGATGCAGAAATCAAATCGTGCATTGCACGCCTTGAGTACCTGCAACGTGGCACTGGTGCGCGCGACCGATGAAATACAGCTGCTGAACGATGTTTGCCGTATTCTCGTAGAAATAGGCGGATACCGGCTGGTCTGGGTGGGGTTCGTCGAATACGACGCAGGGAAAAGTGTTCGTGTACTGGCTCGGGCGGGTGCGCACGCGGACTATCTGGATCACGCCCGAATCACCTGGGGCGATACCCCGGAAGGGCAGGGTCCCACCGGAACCGCCATTCGCAGCGGAGAGTTCCAGGTTGCCCAGGATATCCTGCACGACCCGAAATATCTGCCATGGCGCGAACAGGCCAATGTTCGCGGCTACGCATCGAGCATTGCCATCCCGCTGTTCGACGACAACAACCGGGTATTCGGCGCCATGAACCTGTACGGCCGCGAGCCGAACGCCTTCGATGCAGACGAAATAAAATTATTGCAGGAGCTGGCCAGAGACCTGGCCTTCGGCATTCGCATGCTGCGGCTGCGCGTTGAACGTGACCATCTGCACGAGCAGCAGCAACACAATGACGAAACGGTGAAGCAGGCGCTGGTCGGCACCATCCAGGCGATCGCGGTCACCGTGGAAAAGCGCGACCCCTACACTGCGGGTCACCAGCGCCGCGTAGCGAATCTGAGTGTCGCCATCGCCATGGAGCTTGGCCTTTCCGAAGATCGCATCACCGGACTACGGCTCGGTGCCACGATTCACGATATCGGCAAGATTTATGTTCCGGCCGAAATCCTCACGCGTCCGGGGCAACTCTCGCCGATGGAATTCGAATTCATCAAGAGCCATCCACAAGTCGGCTATGACATCATGAAAGACGTGAAATTGCCTTGGCCGGTGGCGGAAATGATCTTGCAGCATCACGAGCGGATGGACGGCAGTGGTTATCCACGGGGCTTGAAGGGCGACGCGATTTTGCTTGAGGCCCGTATCCTGACGGTGGCTGACGTGACCGAGGCCATGATGTCGCATCGTCCCTATCGCCCGGCGCTCGGCCTTGAGGCAGCACTGGCCGAAATCACCCAGTATCGCGGCATTTACTATGACCCGGCCGTGGTGGATGCCTGTGTGCACCTGTTCCGCGACAAGGGATTCAGCCTGAGCGGTTGAAACCCGTTGCGCTTCGAGTTCAGGGTTAGGTCAAAAGCTTGCCCCACGCAGGCCGGTGGTGCGTGCTTGTCCGGGTACTTGGCAGCGGGCTACCTGATGCGCGGCTCGGCCAGCAGTTGATCCGGCAGCGTGAAGTAGGCCGCTGTCGCACCACGGCACGCCCGTGCCTGGTCCAGTTCATGGCGGGCCACGGTACGCAAATGCACTTCATCCGGGCCATCCAGCAGGTGCATGGCACGGCCCCAGGTCCAGAAGTAGGCCAGCGGCGTGTCGGGCGACAGCCCCATGGCACCAAATACCTGCATGGCGCGGTTGACCACACGCGTCTGTAGCCGGGCTGCCACCACCTTGATGGCGGACACATCCACCCGGCCTTGCCTGAGTTCTTGTTCACGCTCACTCTGGTCCAGCCGCCAGGCGGCGCGCAATACCAGCAGGCGGGCCTGATCGATTTCCAGCCGTGACTCGGCAATCCACTCCTGCACATTGGCGAAGTCGGCCAGGTACTTGCCAAAGGCGTGGCGCTCCAGTGTGCGGTCGCACATCAGCGCGAGTGCCAGTTCGCACTGGCCGATGGTACGCATGCAGTGGTGAATGCGCCCCGGACCGAGGCGCGCCTGCGCCATGGCAAAGCCGGCGCCCTCCTGGCCCAGCAGGTTCGTCACCGGCACGCGCACGTCATGAAACACAATTTCGCAATGGCCCTCGGGTGAGTGGTGCTGCATGATCGGAATGTTGCGCACCAGCGTGACGCCCGGCGTGTCCATCGGCACCAGCACCATGCTGTGTTGGGCATGTTTGTCGGCGCCCTCGTCGCCACTGCGGCACATCACGATCAGCAATTTGCAGTGGGGGTGGGCGGCGCCGGTGATGAACCATTTGCGGCCATTGAGCACCAGTTGGTCGCCCTCATGGTGCACCCGGGTCTGCAGGTTGGTCGGGTCCGATGAGGCCACGTCCGGTTCGGACATGGCAAATGCAGATCGAATTTCACCATCCAGCAAGGGGCGTAACCATTGCTGGTTTTGCTCGGACGTGGCAAATAGATGCAACAGCTCCATGTTGCCGGTGTCGGGCGCGCTGCAGTTGAATACCTCTGATGCCCACGGCAGCCGACCCATGATTTCGGCCAGTGGTGCGTACGCCAGGTTGCTCAGCCCTTCACCGGGCTCGTCGTCGTGGAGGCCGGGCAAAAACAGATTCCACAAGCCTTCCGACTTCGCCAGTGCCTTGAGATCTTCCATGAAGGGCGGCGGAAAGACACCCTCTGCTACCGAGCGATGCCACGCGCCGTTGTAGGGCAACACGTAACGGTCGATGAACTCTTCCAGATGCTGGCGCTGAGCCAGCACCTTCGGTGAATACTCGAAATCCATAGTCTGCCTTTCTGGTGAAGCGACGATGCGGGTAGCGCGACGGTTCAGCGCTGGTGCGCCATGCCCGCAGCGGGAATCGCCGTCACAAGCCCAGAGTCTGCCAAACTTGATCCACTTTGGCTGTCACCTCGGCGCTCATTTGCATAGTGCGCCCCCACTCGCGGCTGGTTTCACCGGGCCATTTGTTGGTGGCGTCGATGCCCATTTTGCTGCCCAGGCCACTGACGGGGGATGCAAAGTCGAGGTAGTCGATCGGTGTGTTGTCCACCAGCAGTGTGTCGCGCGTCGGGTCCACCCGGGTGGTGATGGCCCAGATCACGTCTTGCCAGTCGCGGATGTTGATATCCTCATCGACCACCACGATGAACTTGGTGTACATGAACTGGCGCAGAAAACTCCAGATGCCAAACATCACGCGCCGGGCGTGGCCGGGATAGGACTTTTTGATACTCACCACCGCCATGCGGTAGCTGCAGCCCTCGGGCGGCAGGTAAAAGTCGGTGATCTCGGGGTACTGGCGCTGCAGCAGCGGCACAAACAGCTCATTCAGCGCCAGCCCCAGCATCGCTGGCTCGTCGGGTGGCTTGCCGGTGTAGGTCGAATGGTAGATCGGCTCGCGTTTCATCGTGATACGGTCGATGGTGAACACCGGGAACGCGGCTTGCTCGTTGTAATAGCCGGTGTGGTCACCAAAGGGGCCTTCCAACGCGTGCTCGAAACCACTGGCGTGCGAGGCATCCGGGTAGATGTGTCCCTCCAGTACGATTTCAGCCGATGCCGGTACCCGCAAGTCGCTGCCCAGGGCCTTGACCAGCTCGGTGCGGCTGCCGCGCAGCAAGCCCGCAAACTGGTATTCCGACAGGCTGTCGGGCACGGGCGTGACAGCCCCCAGAATCGTGGCCGGATCGGCGCCCAGGGCCACGCACACCGGGTAGGGCTGACCGGGGTGCAGAGCACCGTGCTCCCGAAAATCCAGCGCGCCGCCACGTTGCGGCAACCAGCGCATGATGACCTTGTTACGCGCCAGCACCTGTTGACGGTAAATGCCCAGGTTTTGCCGCTCTTTGTGTGGGCCTTTGGTAATGACCAGACCCCAGGTGATCAAGGGTGCCACATCGCCGGGCCAGCAGTGCTGAATGGGCAAACGCGACAAGTCCACGTCAGAGTCTTCCCACACCAGCTCCTGGCAGGCGGCACTGCGCAGCTCTTTGGGCGCCATGTGCCACAGTGTTTTCACCATGCTGCCCAAACCCAGCAAATCCTTGAAGCCCTTGGGGGCTTCGGGCTCCTTGAGCATGGCCAGCACCTCGCCAAATCGACGCAACTCGCTGACATCGGTCACGCCCATGCCCAGAGCGACACGGCGCGTGGTACCAAACAGATTGCCCAGCACCGGCATGCTGTACCCGGTGGGATTTTCAAACAAAAGGGCGGGGCCGCCGGCGCGCAAAGTGCGATCGCACAAGGCGGTCATCTCCAGATACGGCGAGACTGCAGCGGTGACACGCTTGAGCTCACCCAACTGCTCCAGCTGGGCCATGAAGTCCCTCAAGTCATGGTAGGCCATGATGGTCTAGTCAGCGCCAGGGTCGCTCTGCGCGGCAACCGTGAGGCCATTCCAGCGCGGCGCAAGCGTTTGCGGCAGTCCCAATAAATCGACTATCCGGCTCACCGTGTGGTCGATCATGTCGGCCAAGGTCTGCGGGCGGTGATAAAAACTTGGCAGCGGCGGGAAAATGATGCCGCCCATTTCCGTGACGCTGGTCATATTGCGCAAATGTGCCAGGTTCAGGGGTGTTTCGCGCACCATCAAAATCAGACGGCGTCGTTCCTTCAACATGACATCGGCGGCCCGCGTCATCAGGTTGTCAGACAGGCCGTGCGCCACGGCTGCCAGCGTGCGCATGGAGCAGGGTGCCACCACCATGCCGTCACACTGAAATGAACCGCTGGCAATCGCGGCGCCCACATCGTGCACCGGGTGCACGACATGGGCCAATGCCTCCACTTGAGCGCGGCTCATGTTGAGCTCATGATGCAAATTCAGCAGGCCCGCGGCGGACACCGTCAAATGGGTTTGCACATGATCCAAGGCACCCAATACCTGCAGCAGGCGAACGCCATACACGGCGCCGCTGGCACCGGAGATGGCGACAATGATCCGCTTTGGAGGATGGGACTGAATGAGGTGCACAGGCGGGCCGGTCCGGCAGGTCTGGGTAACTCAGCGGCGCGCCAGCCGTGCCTTCAACCGCGCCAGCACCTGGGCTGGCTTGAACTGCTCAAAATTGAGCACCGGCAGTTCGATAGCGTCCAGCGTATTCTTGACCAGCAGGCCCAACTCGGTATCGCCTTCCATAGACAGGCGCCGGCTGAAGAAAAGAGTGTCCGGGTCTTCCCGGCGACGTGCCAGCAAGACAAAGTCATAGGCGCTGGCGCTGATCGTCAGGTCGGCGGCCCCCTTGTTCTGGCAGGCCGAAAAGCGGCCATTCACCCATTCGAAGTCAAAGGCCCACTGAGCATCGGTCACGCAAAGACGCAGTTTTTTACCCAGCAGCATGTGCGTTACATCGGGCGCCAGCATCCGTGCCAAGGCCAGATTCAGACCGGTCACAAACAAGAGTGAACCCGGATAGGCGGGCAGGCGGGACAGGAGATGCCCCATGGGTTGGGGTAGCAGAAAAGGGCTTGCGTTCATGTTGGAATCCTCTTTCTAATCAGTTGAGGACAGAGCTTGCCGCTTCGCACAAAGGTCTGTCCTGCCAAATTTCATGCCGGCTCCGGCTGAGTCACCAGTTGCTCCAGCCCCGGCTTGCCGTACCAATAGCCGTTACAAGCTTGGTCAGGCATCAGGCACGCCATCGCTTGCATAGTATCCTCAACCGAGGTTTTCTGCGTCAGCACGCCATGGAACAAATTAACAATCTCGGCGCTGTGTTGTGACTGCGGACTGATGCGAACCACATCGACGCCCATGTCGTGCATGGCGCCCAGTTCCGGCAGCAGGTTGTACACCCGTGCCGACTGGGTTTGCGTGCCATTGAGCACCAAAAAACCCTCGCTTTCGCGGGTGCGCATCATCAAGCCGTCGGCATGGTCCAGACAACTGAACTGGCAGTCGTCCTTGGGCAGATTGCGGTGGCGGGCGGTAAAGCAGCGCGCGGAAAATGCCAGCGGCATGCGACCGTAGGCAAAGACTTCAGTTTCCACGCCTTGCGGGCGACCCTGCTGCATCAACGCCAGGTCGTCACGCCCCATCTCCAGCGGCATCACCCAACGTTTGACCCCCAGACCGGCCATCCATTGCAGCGTCGGCACGTTGTAAATATTGAGGTGCGGACCGGCAACGAAGGGCGCTTTGCCAGTCAGGCAATGTGCGGCACCCATGTCATTAGCCTCGACCATGAACTCGCCGTTGGCGGCAATTTTGTGCAGCACCGTCACATCGGCACCCGATTCGATCAGCACCTGGGTCGATAGAACTACCTCTTTGCCGGCCTCGCGCAAACGTCCGGCAATGCCCAGCCAGTCGGCCAGTCGCAACTCGTGGCGGCGCGAACACACGGTCTCACCCAAATACACAATATCCACCGGCGTGGCCGCGATGGTTTCGTAGAAACTGAACACCGCATCGCGCTGCCAGTAGTACAGCAGCGGTCCTAAAGCAAGTTTGAGATGTTGAGGACCGAGCTGGCTCGCGCAGCAACGCTGCGGTCCGTCCCGCAAGGTTTTGTTCATTATTTCCATGGCCGGTGATAGGCCCCTAGTGTGTGTTGCTGCCCTTCGGCAACCTTGTCCAGATCGTTCATCCAGACCGGCTTGGCGGAGTAGCGGTGCGGGTTGTCACGGCAGTTGTCGATGGCTTCGCGCCACACCTTGGTGACTTGCGCCACATAAGCCGGGCTGCGCTGGCGACCTTCAATCTTGATGGCCCGCACCCCCATCGCCATCAGCTGCGGCAGCAGCGACAGCGTGTTGAGGCTGGTGGGCTCTTCAATGGCGTAGTAGTTTTTCTCATCGCCCACGTCAAAGCGGCCTTTGCACAGGGTCGGATAACCGGCGTTTTCGCCCTCGGCATAGCGGTCGATCAGCACACCATTCAGACGCGACTCCCGCCCCTGTGGTGTTTCCTGCCAGCGCACCGCTTTGGGCGGCGAGCACACGCCATTCGTGTTGGGCGCCTCGCCGGTCACGTAGGAAGACAGCGCGCAACGTCCCTCCACCATGACACACAGGCTGCCAAAACCAAACACTTCGATTTCCACCGGCGTCTTTTCCAGCACCTGCTCCACCTGGGTGAGCGACAACACGCGCGGCAGCACGGCACGGGCCACGCCAAAGTGCTGGTGGTAAAAGTTGATCGCCTCGTAGTTGGTGGCGGAACCCTGCACCGATAGATGAAGTCGCAAATTCGGATAGTGCGTGACGGCGTAGTACATCAAGCCCGGGTCCGCCAGAATCACCGCGTCTACCCCGCTCTGGGCGGCGCGGTCAATGGCATTGCGCCACACCTGCGGACTGGCTGCCTGGGGGTAGGTGTTGAGGGCGACCAACACTTTTCGGCCCCGGTCATGCGCATAACGGATACCGGTGTTGATGGCGGCTTCATCAAAGTTGAGCCCGGCGAAGTTGCGGGCGTTGGTGGCATCGCGAAAGCCCAGATAAACACAGTCCGCGCCATTGTCCACGGCGGCTTTGAGCGCGGGCAGGCTGCCGGCCGGGCAAACCAGCTCCATGGATGGGGTAACAGCTACCCCCAGCGGGGGGGCGAGAGAACTTTCGGTGAGGGGATTCATCTTGGGTTTGGGAGTGGGCCACCTGTACCAGGTGTGTCGCTGGCGGCCCCAAAAGGCCGATAAACTTTCATCCGGCGAAGGTATCAGACCTCACCGGCCAGTCCGATGATGTAGGTCAAGTATCTGCGTTAAATTACAGCAACCGAGTGGATGCTTTCCAGCTTGGCGCCATCGATGGCAACCAAGGTGGAGCGCATGCTTTCAGTATTCAGCAGGGAAGTTGCGCAATAACCTGGGCTACCGCAGCTGTCAGTTTCTTGGCGTAAGGCACATGCAAAAACTCATTGGGCCCGTGCGCGTTGCTCTTGGGCCCCAGCACACCACAGACCATCATTTGCGCTTTAGGGAAACCTTTGGACAGCATGCTCATCAGCGGAATCGTGCCGCCCTGGCCGATGTAGCCGCAGGGCGCGCCAAAATAATCCTGCGACGCACCATTGAGTGCCTGCTCGAACCACGGCGCAGTGCTGGGTGCGTTCCAGCCGGTGGCGCTGCTTTCGCCTTCAAAGGTGACGCGGGCCTGGTAGGGCGCGTTGTCTTCCAGCAGGGTTTTGAGTTGCTGCACTGCCGTGCCCGCGTCAATCAGCGGCGGCAAACGCAGGCTGAGCTTGAAAGCGGTGTAAGGCCGCAGCACATTACCCGCGTTTTTGAAGTCGGGAAAGCCTTCCGCGCCTGTGACGCTTAAAGTCGGCGCCCAGGTGCGATTGAGCAGCGCCTGCAGCGGGTCGGTGGTGGTGGGCAGGGCAAAGGTGCTGGCGCCGCCACAGTCGTAGTGCGCCCACGGAAAACGTTTGTACAACTCGTCGCCCAAAATCGCCGCCGTGGCCTGCGCCTGGCGCAGGCGGTCGGCGGGCACTTCACAATGAAACGAGGCGGGCAGCAATCGGCCGGTGGCGCTGTCTTCCAGCCGGTCCAGTACCTGACGCATGATGCGAAAACTCGAAGGCACCAGCCCGCTGGCATCGCCCGAATGCACACCTTCGGTCAGGATTTCGACCTTCAGCACGCCGCTGGCCATGCCGCGCAGGCTGCTGGTCAGCCAGAGTTGGTCGTAGTTGCCGGCGCCCGAATCCAGACAAATAACCAGCGCCACTTCGCCCAGACGGGTGCGCAGGGCGTCAATGTAAGGCAGCAGGTCATACGAGCCGCTCTCTTCACAGGTCTCGATCAGGCCCACGATGCGCGGATGCGCCACCTGCTGGCTCTTGAGCGCCTGAATGGCGGCGATGCTGGCGTACACCGCGTAGCCGTCATCGGCGCCGCCACGGCCATAGAGCTTGCCGTCTTCATACTTGGGTGTCCACGGGCCGAGGTCACTGCGCCAGCCGGTGAATTCGGGCTGCTTGTCCAGGTGGCCGTACATCAGCACGGTTTGCTGGGAAGCGGTCCTGGCAGAGTCAGCCGCACCTGTGGACGCGGGCACCTCAAAAAACAGCACCGGCGTGCGGCCCTCCAGCCGGATGATTTCCAGCGTCAAACCTTCCACCTTCTGCGCCATGACCCAGGCCGCCGCGTCCCACAGGACGGTGTCAATAAAACCGTTTTTCTCCCAATCGGCATCAAACGCGGGCGACTTGGCCGGGATGCGGATGTAGTCTTCCAGTCGGTGGATGATGTCGTCATCCCATGCGCGGCTGACCTCACCCAGGGCTTGCGCGGTATTCAGTGCGGTCTCAGAAACTCGGGCATTCATGCCTCACTCCTTGGGCGGTTCATCAAAATCGATATATACCATGCCACGCCCCACCCTGGCCATTGATCCCGTCAATGGCCACCAGCACGGTGTTTTTCAACACGGTTGATGGCTTGCTTGAGGGCCACACGGGGAATACGCTGTGTGGCGGATGTTATGGTCAGGTCATGAAAACACAAATTGATCACTTGGTCGTCGTGGCACAAACGCTGGAGCTTGGGGTGCAGTGGTGCGAAGCCACGCTGGGCATCACGCCTGGCCCGGGCGGTGAGCAGCCGCAGTATGGCACCCATAACCGCCTGTTCAAAATCGCCACACCGGCCAACCCACTGGCCTATTTTGAAATTATTGCCATCAATCCAGGCGCTAAACGGCCGGCCAATGCGTCAGCCAAGCGCTGGTTTGACATGGACGATGAGGCGCTGCAAGCAGCCGTCGCCATCGAACCGAGGCTGGTACATTTTGTTGCCAATACAGACGACATTCAGGCCGCACGTGCAGCGTTGAAAGCCCAGGGCATTGATCGTGGACCCGCAGTGCATGACAAGCGCCATTCACGTCGTGGCTTGGTGCAATGGCAAATCACCGTGCGTGAAGATGGGCAGCGCCTGTTCAACGGCGCGCTCCCCAGCTTGATTCAATGGGGCAAACCCGATGCTGCCGAGCCCCTGCGCCTGCACCCTAGAAACAGTTTGCCGCGTTCGGGCGTTACGCTGCAGAGTATTACCGTCACGCATCCTACGGCCGCCAAGCTGCAAGCGGCTTACGAGTCGATCGGACTCACCGACATGACGGTTGAGACCGGCCCGGCCAACATCAGCGCGACCCTGCACACGCCAAAGGGCCTTGTCGAGCTTCACAGTCACGGGATTTAGCATTTCTGTCGCCAAACCAGGGTCAAAGGTAGGGCTTGAGCCAGCCCAGTCCGGCTGAGGTGCCGCCCGCTTGCGCGCCCCGTTGCGGCCGGTATTCGCAACCGACCCAGCCGGTGTAGCCCAGCTCGTCCAGCAGCGAGAACAGATAGGGGTAATTCAACTCGCCCCCATCCGGCTCATGCCGGTCAGGCACGCCGGCAATCTGGATGTGCCCCACGTTGCCGGTCGGCAGGTAGGTGCGCAGTTTCATTGCCACGTCGCCTTCCACAATCTGGCAGTGGTACAGGTCCATCTGGACCTTGAGGTTGAGCGCCCCCACGGTTGCAACGATTTCATGCGCGTGGTCCTGGCGGTTCAGAAAAAAACCTGGCATGTCGCGCGTGTTGATCGGCTCGATCAGCACCTCGACGCCTTGTTTGGCCGCTTCTTGCGAAGCCCAGCGCAGGTTGGCGAGGTAGGCGGGTTGCACGGCCTCCCGATCCAATCCTGGCGGTATCAGCCCGGCCATCACATGAATGCGCGGGCAGCTCAAAGCCCCCGCGTATTCAAGCGCCAGCGCCACACCGGCCCGAAACTCAGCCTCGCGCCCCGCAATGCAGGCCAGCCCCCGGCTGCCCGCGTCCCAGGCTTGTTGGATAGAGTCTGCATCCGTGCCACCCGGCGGCGCGTTGAACAGCACCTGGTGTAAACCATTCGCCTGGAGGCACGCTGCGATTTCGCGGGGTTCGAACGCGAAGGGGAACAGGTACTCAACCGCTTTGAAGCCATCGCGGGCGGCGGCCTCGAAACGGTCAAGAAAAGCATGCTCGGTGTAGAGCAGGGACAGGTTGGCGGCGAAATAGGGCATGGTGATGCGTATTTTATAAGTCAAGTAGCGTTGTAGCGCCCGTCAACATTGCGTAAGAAGCTATCAAAAAAATAGCAAAGGAAGCATCCAGGCCAGCCTTCAGGCCCCGCCTGCCAGCTTCAGCATCAATCCAGCCAGCGCACAGCCTGCAATCACAGGCATCACCCCCACCTTGTAACGCAGCAAGGCCACGGCAGCCGTCAAGGTCAACGCCAGGGCAGCGATATCAATTCTTGAGGTGAAACTGCCTGTAGCCCCCGTCCTGTATGCGATGTGCACTATAAAAAACAGAGCGAGACTGGCAATCACCCCGACCACGGCGGCGGTGATGGCGGTCAGCGGCGCGGTGAATTGCAGCTTGCCGTGGGTCGATTCCACCAGCGGGCCACCGACCAGAATGAATACAAAGGACGGCAAAAAGGTAAACCAGGTCACCACCGAGGCCGCCAGTGCCGCACCGGTAAACAGCGCCTCCGGGCCCAGCACCTGTTTGGCCCAGCCGCCCACAAAACCGACAAAGGCGACCACCATGATCAGCGGGCCGGGCGTGGTTTCACCCAGGGCCAGACCGTCCATCATCTGCGGTCCGCTCAGCCACTCAAACTGCTCCACCGCGCCCTGGTACACATAGGGCAGCACGGCGTACGCCCCGCCAAACGTCAGCAGCGCGGCCTTGGTGAAGAACCAGCCCATTTGCGTGAGGGCGCCGCTCCATCCCTGCCATGCGATCAACATGCCCATCGGCAGCAACCACAAGGTCGCGCCGATGAGCAGCACTTTGGCTAGGCGGGATTTCTTGAAGCGGGCGTGGGGTGGCGTGGGCGTGTCATCGCCGATCACAAAAGGCGGTTCGTCCGGACCCGCCGGCCCGACGCCCGGTCGTTGGGCCGCCGCCCCATGCCCGCCACCGGCCGCAAATTGCAGGGGCACCCAGCGCTGACCCAGCCAGCCGGTGATCGCTGCCGCCAGCACGACCGCCGGGAAGGGTACGTCAAAGAATGCAATAGCTATAAAACTAATAGCGGCTACCGTCCATAGCACGGGAGCTACCGACAGTTTTCTCAATGTTTTGGAGCCGATGCGGTGCACCGCCTGCAGCACAATGGCCGCCACGGCGGGCTTGATGCCGTACAGCAGCCCGGCCACCCATGGCACGCTGCCAAAGGCCACATAGACCCAACTCAAGCCGATCAGAATAAAAAGCGAGGGCAGCACAAACAGCGCGCCCGCCACCACGCCGCCCCAACTGCGGTGCATCAGCCAGCCAATGTAGGTGGCCAGTTGCTGCGCCTCCGGGCCGGGCAACAGCATGCAGTAGTTCAGTGCGTGCAAAAAGCGCGATTCGGAAATCCAGCGTTTTTCTTCCACCAGTTCGCGGTGCATGATGGCAATCTGCCCGGCCGGGCCACCAAAGCTGATGAAGCCGAGCCGGAGCCAGAACTTGAAGGCTTCGAAAAATGAAACTTCTGTCACCGCAGCCTCAGCGCGACAAGGTGTAGACCGAAGTCCCCGCCAGCAAATTAGGCGCAAAACGCACGGTGTGGCCATCCTGAATGCCAAAGCTGTCGAGCACCTTGAGGCCGCTGCGCCGGGCCAGCAGCGCCAGGTCGGCATGGGTGCCGACCCGGATGTTGGGGGTGTCATACCACTGGTAGGGCAGGCGGCGCGTGACTGGCATGCGGCCGCGCAGCACGCTCAGGCGGTTTGGCCAGTGTGCAAAGTTGGGGAAGGCGACGATGCCGATGCGGCCCACGCGCACGGTTTCGCGCAGCATCACCTCGGCGTTGCGCAGGTGTTGCAGGGTGTCGATTTGCAGCACCACGTCGAACGAGGCATCGTCAAACATCGCCAGGCCTTCATCCAGGTTGAGCTGAATCACGTTGACGTCGCGCTGGACGCAGGCCAGCACGTTGGCGTCCGCAATCTCGATGCCGTAGCCGGTGCAGCCGCGCGTCTGCTGCAGGTGCGCCAGCATGGCGCCGTCGCCGCAGCCCAGGTCGAGCACGCGAGAGCCTTCGGGCACCAGCCGGGCAAGAGTGTCCATGGTCACTGCATCAGTCATGATCTTGCCCCCACGCTTGTCGCTTCGCGTGCTGCGCTGCCTCCCGAGGGAGCCGTGCCTTGCTTGGGGCGGCCCGGCGCTGCGGCCGTCACCTCCTTGGCAATGCTATCAAAATAAGAGCTGACCACGCCCGTATAGCGGGGGTCATCGAGCAAAAATGCATCATGACCGTGGGGTGCATCAATCTCGGCGTAGCTGACGTCACGCCGGTTGTCGAGCAAGGCCTTGACGATTTCGCGGCTGCGCTTGGGCGCAAACCGCCAGTCGGTGGTGAAGCTCACCAGCAGGAATTTGCAGGTGGCGCGCGCCAGGGCATGGCTCAGGTCGCCACCGTAGGTACGGGCCGGGTCAAAGTAATCGAGTGCCCGGGTGATCAGCAAGTAGGTGTTGGCGTCGAAGTACTCGGCAAATTTGTCGCCCTGATAACGCAGGTAGCTTTCAATCTGGAATTCAACCTCTTGCGTGCTGTAGAGATAAGCCCCCACGCTGGCCACTTCGTGTGCTGCGCTGCCCCCCAAGGGGGCCGGGCCTTGCTTGGGGCGGGCAGCCTCCTTGCTCACTGCCGAGCGCAGCTGGCGGCCAAACTTCTCGTTCATCACGTCGTCGCTGAGGTAGGTGATGTGGCCAATCATGCGGGCGATGCGCAAGCCGCGCTTTGGCACGGTGCCGTGTTCATAGAAATGCCCGCCATGGAAATCCGGATCGGTCACGATGGCGCGGCGTGCCACTTCGTTGAAGGCAATGTTCTCGGCCGTCAGGTTGGGGGCGCTGGCCACCACCACGGCGTGGCGCACGCGCTGCGGGTATTGCAGTGTCCAGCTCAGGGCCTGCATGCCGCCCAAGGAGCCGCCCATCACGGCGGCCAGCGTATGGATGCCCAATACGTCCAGCAGGCGGGCTTGGGCGTCGACCCAGTCTTCGACGGTGACCACGGGAAAATCGGCGCCGTAAACGCGACCGGTGTCCGGATTCACATGCATGGGGCCCGTGGAGCCGAAGCAGGAGCCGAGGTTGTTGACACCGATGACAAAGAATTTGTTCGTGTCCAGGGGTTTGTCCGGGCCAATCATGTTGTTCCACCAGCCCTCGGACTTGTCCTGACCCGCGTACGTGCCCGCCACATGGTGCGAGGCGTTCAGGGCGTGGCAGATCAGCACGGCATTGGATTTGTCGGCATTGAGCGTGCCGTAGGTCTCGAAACTCAGTGAATAGTCGCGAAGTGACGCGCCGCTTTGCAAAGGCAAGACGGTGGCAAAGTGCATGGACTGTGGCGTGACGTTCATATAGTTGAGGACAGAGCTTGCCTGCTGCGCAGGCGGCGGTCTGTCCCGCAATATCTCAAAAATAAACCCGGCAGCGCTACATGCGGGGCCGGGTTACCTGGTGGAGTGACGGTGGCCGTGTTTAGCTGAATTTCGAAGCTCATCGGCTCCGGCGCCCGCAATCCTGGATCAAATCGGCGCAAAAGCTTAGTATAAATCCAAGTCTAAGTTAGATCAAAGAAGATGGTTTCACATGAAAGCGCGGTACGGGTTTGGCGCCTGCACGCCGCTTGAGGTTGTGCAGCACATTGAAACCATGCCTGACCGGCAGTCTGGTGGGTGGCAGCGTGTGGGAGCGGAGGGTCTACCCTGCAATTTTCCGACGTGGAGCGCCTTGTTGGATTACATCCCGCTCAGCAGCGCCACCACTTCAATCCCAGGAAAATAAGACTGACACACGGTTTCTATACTGATCCGCTGCGGGGTAGTGGGGCGATCATCGGCGTGTTTTGCACAGTTATGGGTCGAGTGCACGACTTTGGCTTGATTTTTGCTTTACTTTGGTGCGTTTCTAAATTTTCTTATATAAACGCACCAATACAACTCATTTCATTCAAAGAGGTTCTCATGGAAGCACTAAAACAGGGCGCAGACACCCTGTTCATCCTTCTCGGCGCAGTCATGGTGCTCGCCATGCACGCCGGTTTTGCATTTCTGGAGCTTGGCACCGTGCGCCGCAAAAACCAGGTCAATGCGCTGGTCAAGATTCTGGTGGACTTTTCCGTCTCCACCGTCGTGTATTTCATCATCGGTTACGGCGTCGCCTACGGCACCAGTTTCTTTGTCGGTGCGGAGCAACTGGCTGCCAAGAACGGCTATGAGTTGGTCAAGTTCTTCTTCTTGCTCACTTTTGCGGCGGCCATTCCCGCCATCATCTCGGGCGGCATTGCCGAGCGCGCCAAGTTCTGGCCGCAGCTGATTGCCACCGCCGTGATTGTGGGCTTCGTTTACCCCTTCTTTGAAGGCATTGTGTGGAATCAGCACTTCGGCGTGCAGGCTTGGATCAAGGGGCTGACGGGCGAAGAGTTCCATGACTTTGCCGGCAGTGTGGTGGTGCATGCTGTGGGCGGCTGGATTGCCCTGCCCGCCGTCATCCTGCTCGGTGCCCGCGCTAACCGCTACCGCAAAGATGGTGGCATCTCGGCGCACCCGCCATCGAGTATTCCCTTTTTGGCGCTGGGCGCGTGGGTACTCACCGTGGGCTGGTTCGGCTTTAATGTGATGAGCGCGCAAACGCTGGACAAAATCTCGGGGCTGGTGGCCGTGAACTCGCTGATGGCGATGGTCGGCGGCACACTGGTTGCGCTGCTGGTGGGTAAAAACGATCCTGGCTTTGTGCACAACGGCCCGCTGGCCGGCTTGGTGGCCGTGTGCGCAGGCTCGGACCTGATGCACCCTTTGGGTGCATTGGTTGTCGGCGGCGTGGCGGGTGGCATCTTTGTTTTCATGTTCACGCTGACGCAAAACAAATGGAAGATCGACGACGTGCTGGGCGTGTGGCCACTGCACGGCCTGTGTGGCACCTGGGGCGGCATTGCGGCCGGTATTTTTGGTACCAAAGCTTTTGGCGGTCTGGGCGGCATCACACTGAGCGCCCAACTCATTGGCACCGCTATGGGGGTGGTCTGGGCCGCCGCTGGGGGGCTGGTGGTTTACGGCGCGCTCAAAGCCATGATGGGCTTGCGCCTGAGTCAGGAAGAGGAATATGACGGGGCTGACCTGTCGATCCATAAGATCAGTGCGACGCCGGAGCGGGAAGCGAACTGGTAAGGCAAAGGCTGCCGCATCGGCAACCCTGAGCAGGCGCTTAGCACTGATCCTAATCTTTCATCAAAAAGATTGTGAAAATATAAAACATGACGCATAATGCAGCGGTATTGCCGAAAATCGGTTGTACAAGTTTGCGGTGTTTAGTCAGTTTCGCGTCTGCTTTAAGTCTTCATTTGTTTGTTGATTGCGTGGTAATAGCGGTTTTGGACTCCATCGCGTTTTGAGTTATTTTGAGGAGTCCTTTCATGGGCAACAAACTTTACGTGGGCAACCTGCCCTACACTTTCCGTGACGAAGACCTGCAGCAAGCATTTGCCGCACACGGTACCGTCACTAGCGCCAAGGTCATGATGGAACGTGACACCGGCCGCTCCAAAGGCTTCGGCTTTGTGGAAATGGGCAGCGACGCTGAGGCACAAGCTGCTATCAACGGCATGAACGGTCAACAATACGGTGGCCGTGGCCTCGTGGTTAACGAAGCCCGTCCGATGGAAGCACGTCCTCCCCGCACTGGCGGCGGCGGCTTCGGTGGTGGCGCTGGCGGTGGCGGCGGTTACGGCGGTGGCGCTGGCGGCGGCCGCAGTGGTGGTGGCGGTTACGGCGGTGGCGCTGGCGGCGGTAGCCGTAGCGGCGGCGGCGGCGGCGGCGGTTACGGCGGTGGCCGTAGCAGCTACTAAGCACTCGTCTGGCATTACGCCAACCGAAAATGAAAGGGCCCTTGTGGCCCTTTTTCTATTTAATCGAAACCTCATTCACAAAAATAGCCAATCCGGTTGTCGGTCAAGTATCCGTATTCCGTGGTTTTCGGGCTCGCCTGGCAAAAGCCTTGTCAAACAGCCAGTTTGGCAACAACCGCAGCACATTGGCCACCACCCCCATTTGCCAGGGAATCACGCGATAGCTGACGCCGGCTTCAATCGCCCTGAACGCCTTTTCAGCAAAGTCATCCGGTTGCATCAAGAACGGCATGGCGTAGGCATTTTTTTGTGTCAAAGGCGTATCGATATAGCCCGGGCACAGGGTCACCACTTTCACGCCACTGCCTCGCAACTCACCGCGCAGGCACTCGCAATAGCTGATCATGGCCGCCTTGCTGGGGCAGTTCGCGCCATGGCCGGGAAAGCCCCGGATACCGTTTACGCTGCCAATACCCACTATGGCACCTGAGCCGCGTTTGACCATGGCACCCAAAAAAGGGTAAAAGGTCGCCGCTGTGCCGGTATTGTTGGTGGCAAAGGTTCTGGCGATCACCCTGATATCGGCCTGCTGGGCAGTATCGACGCCAATGCTGATTCCGGCGCAGGCGATCACCACGTCGGGGATGCCCTGCTGCACCAGACAGGCCTGGCCCGCCGCTACAATGCTGTCCGGTATGGCTACATCGGCACTATAAATTTGATAGCGTGCTACGCTCATTTGACGGGCGCTAACCCACGATTCGATCTTATGGACGTGGCGTGCCACCAGGGCGAGTGAATAACCGGCCTGGTAAAAACGCCAAGCCAGTGCTTGCCCAATGCCACTGGACGCACCCGTGATAAAAACGAGTCTGGACATGCTTTACTGCAGGCTATCTATTTGGCGGCGCCAGGCACCAGCGTGCCTTTGACTCGCCCCTTGAGTTGCATCACGCGGTCAAGATTGTCAAAATCCATCGTGTCCGCCGTGAACTGATCTCTCCCGCGTATCAGTTCCACCGGTTTGTGCGATTTAACGCGCTCAGTATCCATAAACGCATGCAAAAACTCGCTGCGAAACTCCATGCGCGGCTGGGGCTGCCCCGCCTTGTCCACCACTGACTCGCGCACTACCCGCGCGTCGCCAAACAACTGCACTTCCGAGGCATCGCCATTGGTTATTGCGCGCTTGGCGGTTGCCGTGGTCAGACGACCTTCTTCGTTAAATGAGCGGATATGCACCAGATCGATTTCCAGCGTGTCCGTGTCCGGGTAGTGGCGGGCATCGGTCCCCAACACTTCGCTTTTGACTCGTCCTGCGCCATCAAACGTTTTGACTGAAAACTTGCGCATGAAATAGTCGGGCTCGTGCCGCACCGGCGCCTCTTGTTCGGGGGACAGCAGCAGTGGCGTGCTGCGAACCAGCCAGTAGGTTCCCAACGCCAGCACGCCCATGAGCATCACAGGAAGGTAGAGCGACAGTCGCTCCCACGCCGTACGCAGCAGCTTGATCACAGCGTACTTTCCTCCAGCAGGCGAGCGTACTTGCCGCTGGCAACCAGCAGCAAGTCACACAACTCTCTGACGGCCCCATCACCCCCTCTGGCTCGCGTCACGTACTGTGAGACTGCCCGGACCTCCTCATGGGCGTTGTGCGGCGCGCAGGCCAGCGCACAGCGCCGCATCACGGCAAGATCGGGCCAGTCGTCTCCCATCGCTGCGGCCTGGTGCCAGTCCAGTCCCAAGGCCTTGAGCGTTTGCTCGGCGGCAGGGCGTTTGTCCTCGGTGCCATAGTGCACGTGTTCAATACCCAGGGCCGCCAGCCGCAAACGTAGAGGTTTTGAGTCCCGCCCGGTAATGACCGCCGGCGTAATACCCGCACGCTGCAACAGTTTGAGGCCATGGCCATCCAGCGTATGAAAACGTTTGATCGTCTCGCCCGCTTCGGAGTAGTACAAACCGCCGTCGGTCAGGACCCCGTCCACATCGAAGAAAACCACGCGAATGCCCTGTGCCTTGAGCAGCAATTCCGGTGGAAAATTGAGTGCAACGGCCGTCATCAAATCACCTTGGCCCGCATCAGGTCGTTGCTATTGAGTGCGCCACACAGATGGCCCGATGCATCCAGCACCAGCACGCTGGTAATGCGGTGGTGCTCCATCAGTTCGGCGGCCTCTACCGCCAGGGCGTCACGGGAGATGGTGCTGGGGTTTGGGTGCATGACCTGCTGTGCCGTGGTGGCGCGCAAATCGATGCCCTTCTCGACCAGTCGGCGCAAGTCGCCATCGGTAAAAATGCCCAGGACTTTTCTGTTGTCATCCACAATGGCCGTAGCTCCCAGGCCCTTGACGCTCATCTCGCGCATCAACTCGCTGAAACTGGCCTGCGGCCCGACTTCGGGTACATCATCACCCGCGCGCATCACATCACTGACATGGGTGAGCAGCTTGCGTCCCAGTGCGCCGCCAGGGTGGGAGCGTGCGAAATCTTCCGCCTTGAAGCCGCGCGCATCGAGCAGGGCCACTGCCAGCGCGTCGCCCAGTGCGAGCTGCGCCGTCGTGCTCGCTGTCGGTGCCAGATTCAACGGGCAGGCTTCTTTCTCGACGCCGCAATTCAGAAACACATCGGCATGGCGGGCCAGCGTCGATTCGGCCTTGCCCGTCATGGCAATCAGGGGCGCGCCCATGCGCTTGAGCATCGGCAGGATCGCCGTCAACTCTTCTGATTCGCCACTGTTCGAAATGGCCAGCACCAGATCGACGGATTTGATCATGCCGAGGTCGCCATGGCTGGCCTCGGCGGGATGTACAAACATGGCGGGCGTCCCCGTCGAGGCCAGCGTGGCGGTAATCTTGCGCCCGATGTGACCGCTCTTGCCCATCCCCATCACCACCACGCGGCCTCGCACCCCCAGCATCATCTCCACCGCACGGGCAAATGGATGACCCAGGTTCTGCTTCAAACCCAGCACCGCTGCGGCTTCGATGTCCAGTGTTTCCCGTGCCAGACGAATGGCCTGCTCCGCATTAAATGCAGGGAGCTGAGTTTGTTGACTTGTCATGTCCGTATTTTATCGGTGGGCGCGTCACTTGCTAATATGTGAGGATGAGCCCGCTTGAACTCACACTCATCTACCTGCTGGCCGCCGTGCTGGGCGTGGTCGCGTGCCGGTCCTTGAAACTGCCACCCATGCTGGGTTATCTGGCCGTGGGCGTGGTGATCGGACCCCATGCGCTTGCCGTTGCAAAAAACGCGGATGGCGTGCGCCATTTGGGCGCGTTCGGGGTGGTGTTCCTGATGTTTGTCATTGGGCTGGAATTCAACCTGTCCAAATTGCGTGCCATGCGCAAGCATGTGTTTGGATTGGGCTTTTTTCAGGTGCTGCTGACCATGCTTGGTGCCACCGCTGCCGCCTTGGGTCTGGCATTTATGGCGCCGGCCCTGTGGGGGATGAGTTGGCAAACTGCGTTGGTCCTGTCAGGTGCACTGGCCATGAGCAGCACGGCTATTGTGGTCAAGCTGATGACCGAAAGACTCGAAATGGAGTCGGAGCACGGCAAGCGCGTCATGGGGATACTGCTGTTTCAGGACCTGGCCGTCGTCCCTCTGTTGGTACTGATCCCGGCGCTGGGGGCTACTGGTGAGCAGCTTTTCGCAACACTTGGCATCGCGACCCTCAAGGCAACGATTGTGATTATCTTGCTGCTGGTCGGTGGCCCGCGTGTGATGCGGTGGTGGCTGACCCTGGTGGCACGGCGCAAAAGCGAAGAGTTGTTTGTGCTCAACCTGCTGCTCATCACCTTGGGGCTGGCCTGGCTGACAGAACTGGCGGGTCTGAGCCTGGCACTTGGGGCCTTTATCGCGGGCATGCTGATCTCCGAGACGCAATACAAACAGCAGGTGGAGACCGATATCCGGCCATTTCACGATGTTCTGCTGGGCCTGTTTTTCATCAGCATCGGGATGATGCTGGACTGGCGACTGGTGCTGGAGCGATGGCCGCTGGTACTCTTGCTGGTCACTCTGCCGGTGTTGTTCAAGGCCGCACTGGTGACCTTGCTGGCACGCGGACTGGGTGCCACCGCAGGCGTTTCGCTGCGCACCGGGCTGTACCTTGCGCAAGCGGGTGAATTTGGATTCGTACTGCTGACACTTGCGCAGGCAAATGCTCTGGTGCCCGCCGCACTGCTGAACCCGATACTGGCCAGCATGGTGCTCTCCATGCTGGCCACGCCTGTCATTATCATGTACAGCAACCGGCTTGTGATGAAGCTGGTCAGCAGCGAATGGCTGCAACAGTCCCTTCAAATGACCAGCATTGCCCGCAAATCGATCAACGTCAACAAGCATGTGATCATTTGCGGCTATGGCCGCTGCGGACAGAATCTGGCGCGCATGCTGGAACAGGAGGGCATTCCCTACATGGCGCTGGACCTCGATCCTGACCGGGTGCGTCAGGCCGCTGCCGCCGGTGACTCGGTTGTGTTCGGGGATGCCGCTCGTCTTCAAGCCCTGATGGCGGCAGGGCTTGCCCGTGCCAGCGCCGTGGTCATCACCTACCTTGAAATACCGGGTGCCATGAAGGTGCTGGCCCATATCCGGGCCCATGCACCCCAGGTTCCCGTCATCGTGCGTACGCAGGACGACCATGATCTTGAAGCGTTGCAGCAGGCGGGCGCGACTGAAGTGGTGCCCGAGGCGATTGAAGGCTCGCTGATGCTGGCCAGCCACGCCCTGGCACTGGTGGGCGTGCCGATGCGGCGCGTGATTCGCATCGTGCAGGACCAGCGAGATGCCCGTTACAACCTGCTGCGTGGTTACTTCCATGGGGCGGACGATGACTCGGTGGATGAACTTAACGAGGAACGCCTGTCGTCCCTGACACTACCCTTGGGCGCCAAGTCCATTGGCAAAGCGCTCAGCCATCTGGCCCTGTCCGCGTTGGACGTTCGTGTTGTCAGCCTGCGGCGCAGCGGCGGCAAGGTCATGGCCGTTGCACAGGATCCGCTGATTGAAGATGGCGATACGCTGGTGCTCTCCGGCAAGGCTGAAATGCTTGCCATGGCCGAGCAGAAATTGCTCAAGGGTTGACCGGCCAATCCCGAGCGAGAACCAGGCGCGATGCACAATACGGTTCCAAGCTCTAACCCGATGACCCATGCAAAACCTCAGTGTCAACCAGTACCTAAGAGATCACATCCGTACCGTGCCTGACTGGCCGGCGCCGGGGGTACAGTTTCGCGACATCACGCCGCTGTTGCAGGACGCCAAGGTATTCAGGGTACTGATCGACGCCTTTGTCCATCGCTACATGGATCCCTCCCTGCGCCCCGATGTGGTGGCGGGACTGGATGCCCGCGGCTTCATATTGGGCGCGGTGATTGCTTACGAACTGAACGTGGGCTTTGTGCCGATCCGCAAGAAGGGCAAGCTGCCCTTCACGACGGTAGAGGAGACCTACGAGCTGGAGTACGGCAGCGCTACCGTTGAACTGCACACCGACGCTGTCAAGCCCGGTGACCGCGTGCTGCTGATTGATGACCTGATCGCCACCGGCGGCACCATGATGGCCGGCATGAAATTGCTCGAAAAATTGGGAGCGCAGGTGATCGAGGGGGCTGCCATTGTGGATTTGCCGGAGCTTGGCGGTTCCGACAAACTCAGGGCCGCTGGTCTGCCGCTTTTCACCCTGATCGATTTCGCCGGGCACTGAGCCCCGGTTTGCCAATCAGTTTAAATCCCCATATTGGGTCACGCTTAGCGGCGAGGCGCGCTCATCCGACGGCTCCATGAGGGTGTCTTCAAATTCGACGGGCGGCGCCGGGTTACGGCGCCCCGATGTCACGATGTGGCCAGTTACCAACTCAGCAGTAGCAGGCGCGGCACTTGCCAGTGCCCGTTTAAACGCTGCAACTTCGTCTTCTTGCAGCGGCTCATAGGCGGGTGCCGGTCTGGTCGGCGGGTGGGATGCGTGTAGTTCCGGTGCCTTCCTGGGCAGTTGCGGCACAGGGACTGACTGACTTCGCGACAGGCCTGCCGTAGCAGGCTCGTTCACGCGCCAGTAGACAGCTGAAACCAGAATGTCATGGCGTCCCTTGGCCGCTTGGGTCATCATGGCTTCGATCTCGACCAGCCGATCGGTATCGCCCGTAACCTTGTGGGACAGATCCATCATGATGATGTACTGGCGTCCGTGTGCATCCAGCGACAGAACCTTGAATTTGTAACTGGCCGTCAGCACCCCGGCACGAATCATCGCGTCACGCACCACGTTGTAGAGAAGTTCACGGCGTTCAAGGCGCGCGGTTTTGCGATTCGCAACATGGCCGACTGACGCCGGGGCAAGCTTCCCCCGAAGTCTGTCAGATGGCATTAAAGAATCCGTTGCGGCAGCATGCCCCAAGCTTGAGCTTTCAGGGATAGTGGCTATTTTTGCGGGTTTTGTGCTGGTGAACCAGTCAAATATTGACATTTTTTCTTTCAGGTCGCCGTAACACGCCATTTGCGCCAGTGCCCTCCAATGGGCAGGCGTCAGCGTGCGGCTGAATGCGTCTGCACCTTGGACACGCCCCAAGTCGAGCTATTTTCCGATGCAGAATTTGGAGAATATCACCCCAAGAAGATCGTCTGATGAAAATTCGCCGGTTATTTGATTCAGCGCATATTGAGCCAGACGAAGCTCTTCCGCCAGCAGGTCCAGTGACTGCGCGTTGGCGGCCAAATGGGCACTGGCTTCCCTTAAATGGTCATCCACTTGGCGCAATGCCTGCACATGCCGCTCCCGGGCAATGTAGACGCCCTCAGGGGCTGACTGCCAACCCGCCACCTCCAGAAGCTTGCGGCGCAAGGTGCCTAGGCCAGCCCCGGTTTTGGCTGAAAGCGTCAAACCCTCGTCGCGGCCCGGTGCCGCGATGGCATCGGCCTTGTTCCAGATGTCAATGACCGGCACCCGTGCAGGTAGTTTTTGCGCTAGAGCCCTCGCAATGACTTCGTCGTCAGCTATGTAATTTATAGCATTCATGCGTGTCAGGTCGTGCAGAAACAAAACGGCGTCAGCCGCCTCGATGGCGTCCCAGGCACGTGAAATACCGATTTTTTCGATTTCATCCTCACTGTCGCGCAAGCCGGCCGTATCAATCACATGCACGGGCACTCCCTCGATCTGGATGGTTTGTTGCACCTTGTCACGGGTAGTGCCGGCAATCGGCGTCACGATCGCCAACTCAGCTCCGGCCAGGGCGTTGAGCAGGGACGACTTGCCAGCATTGGGTTGCCCCGCAATCACCACCTTGATGCCTTCGCGTAAGAGCGCACCTTGGCGGGCTCTTTGCAGCACGGTTTGCAGGGTTTGCTGCAGTTTTGATAGCTGTCCGTGCGCGTCTGCCTTGCGTAAGAAGTCAATTTCTTCTTCCGGAAAGTCCAGCGTCGCCTCCACCAGCATGCGCAAATGAATCAACGCGTCACGCAGGGTATGAATTTCTTTGGAGAAGGCTCCCGACAACGAGAGGCTGGCGCTGCGGGCCGCCGCCTCGGTACTGGCATCAATCAGGTCGGCAATGGCCTCGGCCTGCGCCAGATCGATCTTGTCGTTGAGGAAGGCGCGCTCTGAAAACTCACCTGGCAGCGCAACCCGCAGACCCGCCAACCGGGGCAGATGACGGACAGGATCAAGTTCTGCCGCCGCTTCGATGGCCCGTGCCAGTAACAACTGCAGCACCACCGGCCCGCCGTGGGCCTGCAGCTCCAGCACGTCCTCGCCGGTGAATGAATGGGGCGCCGGGAAATAAATGGCCAATCCCTGATCAATCGCCAGCCCGGCGCGGTCAAGAAACGGGGTGTAAGTCGCCTCGCGGGGCTTGAGCTGCCGTCCACACAGTGACTGGACCAGCGGGTCGATATTTTTTCCGCTGACCCGCACAATGCCCACCGCACCCCGGCCGGGGGCGGTGGCTATGGCAGCAATGGGGTCGCTATGGCGCGGCAGCGACACGAGAAATCAGGCGCCGCCGCCGGGCCGCCCCAAGCTGAGTGTGGGGGCCATCAGAACTTGGGCAGGTTGAACTGCGGTGGCACACCCATGCGGGTGTTGATGATCCACTGCTGCGTGATCGACAAAACGTTGTTGGTGATCCAGTACAGCACCAGACCCGCCGGGAAGAAGAAGAACATCACGCTGAATGCCAGCGGCATGAACCACATCATCTTGGCCTGCATCGGGTCCGGTGGTGCGGGGTTGAGGGCAGTCTGCAGCACCGTGGTCAGGGTCATGACGATGGGCAAAATGTAGAAGGGATCGGGCGAGGAGAGATCGTGAATCCACAAAACCCAGGGCGCATTGCGCATCTCGACGCTGGACAACAGCACCCAGTACAAGGCGATGAACACCGGAATCTGGATCATGATCGGGAAGCAGCCACCCATCGGATTGACTTTTTCTTCGCGGTAGATGCGCATCATCTCCTGCTGCATTTGCTGCGGGCTGTCCTTCAGACGCTCACGCATTTCCGTGATTTTTGGGTTGATCGCCTTCATCTTGGCCATGCTGGCATAAGCCTTGGCATTGAGCCAGTAAAAGGCGGCCTTCAGCAGCAGCACCAAAGCCATGATGGACCAGCCCCAGTTGCCGATGAAGCTGTGCAGCTTGTCGAGCAGCCAGTACAGTGGCTTGGCCAGAATGGTGAGCCAGCCGTAGTCCTTGACCAGTTCCAGTCCGGGTGTCAGCGAGGCCAGTACATTTTCTTCCTGCGGACCGGCAAAGAATTTTGCCTCCACGGTCTTGCTGGTACCGGGCGCAATATTGTCCATGGGCGTGATCATGCCGACGGCATACAGATTGGTATCGACCTTGCGCATGAAGAGATCGCGCTTGATGCCGTCGCCCAGCAACCAGGCGCTGGCGAAATAATGCTGCACCATGGCGACGTAGCCGTTTTGCGCAGTCTTTTCGATATCGACCTTGTTGTTTTCGATGTCCTTGAATTCCACTTTCTGGTACTTCTTGGCTTCGGTATAGATCGCCGGGCCGGTGAAGGTGGAATAGAAGGAAGATTCCCCCAGTGGCTTGTTGCCATCGCGCACCAGCTGCAGGTACAACTGTGGCGACACAGCGACCGTGCCAACGTTGACCACTTCGTGCTTGACTGCCACCGCGTAGGCGCCACGCGTCAGGGTGAAGGTTTTCACCAGTTTGACGCCGCCCAGCTCGGGTGACTCAAACCGGACGACCAGTTCTTTGCTGCCGTCGTTAAGGGTGCGTTCGCCCGGCACTACGGTCATGACCGTCTTGTGGGTGGGGAAAATCCCGCCCGCGGCGCCAGCGATCAGACCCGTTTGCGCCAGGTAGGTGCGGTCCTTGTTGTCGTTCAGTAGAACAAAGTTCCTGGTCTTGTCGGCCATGTCGACGTGCTTGACGAACTCGGTCTGCACCAGTGAACCGCCTTCGGTGTCAAACGTCAGCTTGAGCACATCGGTCGTCACCACCAGGCGCTCGTGAGGCGCAGCAGACACACTTGTATTGGATGCGATTGAGGCTGTAGTCCCTGTCACCATTGCGTTGCCAGCTACTGTATTTGTAGCGGGAACCCCACTGGGAACACTGGATGCGGCCACTGGCGGATTGGCCGTGGCAGTCGTTTTGGCTTGGCCGGGGAAAAAGGTGGCTTTATGGCCGTTATAAACCTGCCACTGATCCCACAGTAAAACCATGGAAAAGCCAAAAATCACCCACAAAATGGTGCGGCGAATATCGTTCATGAAGACTTCTTTTGAGTGGATGAGGGGATCAGCTGGGTAAAGAGCCGGGGTTTTTCGGTGGGCACAGGATCAGAGCCGCCCGCGCACCACGGATGGCAACGTGCAAGACGTGCCAATGTCATGTAGCTGCCGGCTGCCGCGCCATGCGTTTGCAAGGCCAGCAAGGAATACGCGGAGCAAGTCGGCTCGAATCGACAGGACGAGCCCAGCCACGGGCTGAACAGCAAGCGATAGCCCTTGACCAGATTAATCAGCAAAGACCTGATCATGGTGCCCCGCCCTGAATCGCGGGCGGAGAAGGACGCGCCGCAACTTTTGCGAACAATTGCTGCAACTCCTGGCGAACGGCGGCCTTGAGATCATCAGACGTGGCGCTGATAAATTGCTTGCGGTCAAAACCGGCCCGCAAACGCACCACATGGCCCGCCACAGGAAGCTCCGACTCGAAATCGGTGCTCACACTGTAAATCTGACGTTTGATGGCATTGCGCGTGACCGCTCGTTTGGCCCAGCGTTTGGGCACCATGGCACCCATCCACACGTCCCGCACGACAAAAAGCGCCAGTTGAGGCGCCTTTGAAGGCTTTGGAGTGTTCTGTTTGACCACAGGCGCATCAAGCGCTGCGCAGTGCAAAGCAAAATGGGCCGTACGGGCCACCGTGCCTCCAGCCAGCACAGCCTGAAACTGGTTTCGCGTTTTAAGTCGCTGCAATTTAAGGCGGTGCCTGAGAACTGCGAGTCAGCTGCGCGCTAGGCGGGCAGCCAGAATTAAACCGCCAGACGCTTGCGGCCCTTGGCGCGACGAGCGTTGATCACAGCACGGCCGCCGCGGGTTTTCATGCGAACCAGAAAACCGTGAGTGCGGGCGCGTTTGATCTTGGAGGGTTGGTAAGTGCGTTTCATTTTGGAAATCCTAAAGGGCTCAGTGACGGCCTGCCACCGATATCAGTGAGTAAGCCGCTGTCATATCTCCCCCAACACAATCGGGGGAACCCGTGATTATCGCAAACTTTCTTAATCCCGGCAACATTTGTCGGGCGCGGCAGTCTATCGGGCATTGATTTGCATGGACGCATAGCTGGGACCGGGCTGGATTCAGATGACGCGGGTCAGCGGCCATGGCCTCAATTCGATGATTTGGCTCAATGAAGCGGCTAAACTAAAAACGGCTCAAGTGCGTCTGCGCCCTATTGGTATTGACAGTAGGTAAACTAGCCCAGAATTCAATATGACGATATAGCATGTGATGCACATCTGCTTAAACGAGGTGCATGATGGCTTTTTCGTATGGAACGTTGCGGATACTCGCCTTCGTGGCACATGTTATTTTGTCATTTTCAACAGCGGGTTTCCAATTCGGCCGGCGAGAATGACCCTTACTCAGGAAGGCCGTCTTGGAATATAGAGCCAATATTGTTGGGGTCGTGTTACTTTGTGTTGCTTTCGGTAGTGAGGCGCTTACGCTGGGTCGCGTTCGTGGTGCCGCGCTGGTGGGGCAGCCCCTGGACATGGTCGTCCCAGTTCAGATCGACGCAGGGGAGGACGCCTCATCCTTGTGTTTTGATGCCGACGTATTTCATGCAGATACGCGTCAGGAGGCCAGTCGCGTGCGTGTGCTCGTCGAAGCGACGGCGCAACCCCAGACGGTCAATGTGCGGGTCTTGTCCTCGGCGGTCGTTGATGAACCGGTTGTCACCGTCTATTTGCGTGCCGGGTGCGGACAGAAAACAACACGTCGCTACGTTCTGCTGGCGGATTTTCCAAGCGAAGTCGCCGCACCATCGTCGGCGTCGCGTGCCGCTCCCGTGTCTGCGCTACCGCCTGCTCAGGGGGGCTTGATCCCCGCCACCCCCATTTCTGCAAACTCATCGTCTGTGGCTTCCAAGGCGGCACCGGCCGTCAAAGCCAAGACGGCTCGGGTGTCAAAGCAAACTGTTCGGCAGGAAGTTGTCAACAAGCACCCTGAAGTGAAGGCGGCCGTTGCCTCGCCCAAGCGTACACAGTCCCGGTTAAAGCTGGACCCTCTGGAATTACTCTCGGATCGGATCGAAAATATTGACTCTTACATGACGTTCGCACCGCCTGAGGACGCTTTGCGTAACATGCAAAAAGTGCAGACGCTCGAAGGGGATGTGAAGGCATTGCTTGCCTTGGCCGCGAAAAATGAAGCCAGTCTCGTGGACTTGAAAGCCCGTTTGCAAAAGGCTGAGTCGGAGCGGTTCCCGGGTGGATTGATTTACGGTTTGATCGCCATGGTGCTGGTCTGTCTGGCGGCGCTGGCCTTTCTTTGGACCCGACAGCGACGCGTTCATGTGGATGGCGACGATTGGTGGAGTGGCACCATCGCTACATCAACATCGGCACCTCCTGAAACCGTGCCCGAGCCTTCGCCAGAGCCGGTAACCGTCCACAAGGAACTGGACGAGGAACTCGTATCGAAAAAGGCCCACCCCGCAGTCATGCCCGGCTTGTCGCATGGTTCCGGATCCTCGTCTGAGTTCGGTGTCAGCCTGATGGAAATGAGTGATTCTATTTTCGATGACCTCATGCAGTCAGGCGTGGAAGACAATGCGAAAAGCAAGCTGCCATCGTCGCCTTCGACAGCGGTGGCGCCGCCGCCTGCGCGTAGCCTCAATTCCGAGGCGATGCTGGACCTACGGCAACAGGCGGAGTTTTTTGTTTCGCTTGGGCAAACCGACCGGGCGGTGCGAATTCTCAAGAGGCAAATCAGTGGCGGGAACGAGCCAAATCCATTCGTTTACCTCGATTTGCTCAGCCTATTTCATTCACTCAGTCTGAAAACTGATTTCGAGCTGTTTCGTAAGGATTTCAATCGCTTGTTTAACGGGAGCGTTCCAGGATTTGCGTTCTTCAAGGATGAAGGCAAGGGCCTGGAGTCTTATCCAGACGTTTTGTCCCGCATCACGGAACTTTGGTCGACGCCCAAAGTACTGGAGGTGCTTGAGGCTTGCATTTTTCAGGATCCGTGGGAGGCCAAGAGTGAGTCTTTTGATTTGGCGGCATTTCGTGATCTGCTGTTGCTGCATGCTGTTGCACACAGCGTTGTTCTTGCTCCTCCTCCGGAGGGGGGCAAACCCATGGCCGGCTCTGCGCCAAGCGCCGCCGCCAAAGCAAGCGTGGAGATGGGGCCTCCTCGCGTGCTGGATCTGGACTTGTCTGATTCAAAAACGGAGGGCACTCCTTCCAACCCGGTATCGGCAGCGGATGTCGACATCCCCCTGTTGATGCCCGATGAGCACGAGGTTGATGCTCAAGATATAGACGCCAGACGGCCGCTCGGCGATGGTAATTTGCTGAATTTTGCTTTGCCAGCGGCACCGACGCAGCCAGGGCCGGCCGACAGCAAGCCTGGGCCGCCGGCGGACCTCTCATGAGGTCAAGCGCCTTTTAGTGTTGGTTTGCCGCAGTAAGACTAGAACCGCTCGTGCGGCGCCAGATAGCGCCACTGGCCCACGGGCAGATTGCCCAGCATCACATTGCCGATGCGCACGCGCTTGAGCCCCACCACTTTCAGGCCCACCAGCTCGCACATGCGGCGAATCTGCCGTTTTTTGCCTTCAGTCAACACGAAGCGCAGCTGCTCCGGGTTTTGCCATTCGACCTTGGCCGGTTTCAGGGCCTGGCCGTCCAGGCTCAGACCGTGGCGCAGCTTCGCCAAGCCGGCGGGTGAGAACACCGCCTGCACGTTGGTGCTTACCGGATCGCCATCGTTCATCTGCAAGAGCCGGTCGGGGCGCCCATCGGGTTCCGCGAAGCCGGTGTAACTCACCCGCACCAGATACTCTTTCTCCATCACCGAGTCTTCACCAATCAACTGACGCGCCACCCGGCCGTCCTGCGTCAGCACCAGCAGGCCAATCGAATCAATGTCCAGCCGTCCGGCGGGTACCAGGCTTTGCAGCTGTTTGGGGTGGAAGAAGAAACGGGCGTTGTCCTCGGCCCAGCGGTTTTGCGGCTGGATCAGGGTGATGGCGGGCAGGTGGCCGTCTTCGGCCTGGCCGCTGACAATGCCCATCGGTTTGTTCAGCAGAATCGTCACCTGATTGGCTTGCTGGCCCTGGGCCTGCTTGTTGATCTCGATGCGTACATCCGGCGTCACCTGCATGCCCATGGTGGCCACTTCGCCATTGACCTTGACCCAGCCGCGGCCAATCCAGTCATCGGCCTCGCGGCGGGAGGCCAGCCCCAGCTCGGCCATGCGCTTGTTCAAGCGCAGGGTGCCGCCGGGCACAGTGGCACTCGAAGCCGAGGCGGGTGCGCGGCCAAGCGGGGCGGCGGCGCGGCGAAATGTGGGGGGTGTTTTAGAGTCGGTCATGTTGCTATATATTTAGTAGCTGCTTGCGCATATTCTACGGGGGCTAGAAGCCAATTTCTTATAAAAATATCTGGGAACGCAGTGCCGCCAGATCGAGCACCCGCAGGCCACCGTATTCGACGCGGATGCAGCCCTGCTCGGCCAGTGCCGTCAAGGCCTCGTTTACGCGTTGGCGCGACAGGCCCACCAGGTAGGCCAGTTCCTGCTGGGTGATGCGCAGCACCTCGCCCACGCCGGGGTAGAGCACCGGGTTGAACAGTGCGGCCAGGCTGCGCGCCACGCGGATGTCGGGGTTGTTCATGCGGTCAATTTCGCGCGCGGCGATGAACTGGCCGAGTCGCTCATTGAGCTGGTTCATCACAAAGCGGTTGAAGCCAATCGAGTGGTCCAGCAGCCAGTGAAACGTGTCCACGTGGAGACCGGCCACCATGCTCTTGCGCAGCGCCTGGATGTTGTAGCGGTAGCTTTCGCGCTTCAGGGCCGTGCCTTCGCCAAACCAGCCACCGGGCGGCATGCCGGCGAAAGTCATGGTCTGGCCCTCGGCGTTGTCGCTGCTCATCTTGAGCAAGCCGTCCACCACGCCAAACCAGTAGGTGACGGGGCGGCCCTTGCGGCACATGTATTCGCCGGGACTGGCTTCAGCGATTTTCAGGTCGTCCACGGCACGCTCGCGCTCCGCTATCGACAGCAAATGAAGCCACGGAATGGTGTCGAGTTCCGCCGCGGTCAAGGGGCGGCGGCGTTGATGGAGCGAGGTGTCTGACATGCTGTGCTGCGACTGTAAGTCGGGTGAAAGTGAAGGGAAAACACCTACCGAGAAAAAGCACAATTGTCGGCCAAACGACAACTTGGCGTCAAATGAGTGACTATTATTCACACCATTGCAGCAACTGAACAACGCCTACCCAGGTTGCTATTCATCAGTTGGAGACAGCGCTAAAGAGCTGTCCCGCAAGTTCATTAGTTTGAAGACAAGGTACCGGGATGCAGACCACTTTCCCTCGACTTCTTTTAAATCATGCCGCCCAGCGCCCGCTTGAGCCCGCCATGCGCGAGAAAGAGTACGGCATTTGGCAGGCACTGTCGTGGGCTGACCTGGCTGCGCTGGTGGAGCGACTCAGCTGTGGCCTGCATCAGGCCGGTCTGCGCCGGGGTGAACACATGGTGGTGTTGGGCGCCAACCGCCCGCGCCTGTATGCCACCATGCTGGCGGCCCAATCGCTGGGTGCGGTTCCGATTCCCTTGTACCAGGACGCCGCCGCGCAGGAGTGCGTGTTTCCCATCAACGACGCCGAGGTGTGTTTTGCCTTTGCGGAAGACCAGGAGCAAGTCGACAAGCTGCTGGAAATCCGTGCCCAGTGCCCGCAGCTTTCCAACATCTATTTTGACGATCCGCGTGGCCTGCGCAATTACGATGAACCGGGTCTGGTGGCTGTGGACGCGCTGGAGGCATCGGGCAAGATGTTTGCTGCAGCGCACGTCAATTTTTATAAAACTGAAGTGAGTCAGGTCAAGCCCGATGATGTGGGCGCCATGTTTTTCACGTCGGGCACCACCGGCAACCCCAAGGGTGTGGTGCATACCCACAACTCGCTGCTGAACCGGGCCAGGGCCGGGGCTGACTTTGATAAATTGACCCACACCGAAGAGGTGCTGGCCTACTTGCCACCGGCCTGGATCGGGCAGAATATTTTCAGTTACGCGCAGTGGCTGGCCTGCGGCTACGTGGTGAACTGCCCCGAGTCGGCGGCCACCGTCACCATTGATTTGAAGGAAGTGGGTCCCACCTATTACTTTGCACCGCCCCGGGTGTTTGAAGGGCTGCTCACCAGTGTGATGATTCGCATGGAAGATGCCGGGGCCATCAAGCGCGGGATGTTCCACTATTTCATGCGTGTGGCGCAGCGGGTAGGCCCCGCCAAAATGGACGGCAAGCCGGTCTCTTTCACCGATGGCGTGCTGTATGCGCTGGGCAATGTGCTGGTGTATGGCCCGCTGCGCAACAACCTCGGCATGAGCCGCGTGCGGGTGGCCTACACCGCTGGGGAGGCGATTGGTCCGGACCTCTTCAGTTTCTACCGCTCCATCGGCATCAACCTCAAGCAACTGTATGGCTCGACCGAGACCGCCGTGTTTGTGTGTCTGCAGCCTGACAACGAAGCCCGTGCCGACACGGTGGGCGTTCCGATCGCCGGTGTGGAAATCAAGGTCGCAGACAACGGTGAGATTCTGGTCAAGTCACCCGGCCTGCTCAAGGAATATTACAAAAATCCGACGGCCACCGCCGAGGTGCTGACGGCCGACGGCTGGTACCACACCAGTGACGCCGGCTTTTTGGATGCGCATGGCCACCTCAAGATCATCGACCGGGTGAAAGACGTGGGCCGTATCAAGGGCGGCGCTAATGACGGTGCCATGTTTGCGCCCAAGTACGTCGAGAACAAGCTCAAGTTCTTCCCGCACATCAAGGAAGTTGTGGCCTATGGCGACGGCCGCGAAAAAGTCTGCGTCATGATCAATATCGATTTTGACGCGGTCGGCAACTGGGCCGAGCGGCGCAATCTGCCGTATGCCGGCTACACCGATCTGGCGCAGAAACCCGAGGTCTACCAGCTCATCAAGGAGTGCGTTGAAAAAGTGAATGCCGACCTGAGCGTGGACACGCTGCTGGCCGGTTCGCAAGTGAGCCGCTTCCTCGTGCTGCACAAGGAACTGGATGCTGACGACGGCGAGTTGACCCGCACCAACAAGGTTCGGCGCGGCTTCATCGCGGAAAAATACAAAGCCCTGGTGGATGCCTTGTACGAAGGGCGCACATCACAGTTCATCGAAACCACGGTCAAGTTTGAAGATGGCCGTACCGGCAGCGTCAGCGCCACGCTCAAAATCGACGACGCAAAGACCTTTGCGCCGGTAAAGGCAGCAGCATGAGTAAAAAAATAGGTGACGTCATTCTTGACGTCAAGAACATTTCCCTGAGCTTTGGCGGCGTCAAGGCGCTGACCGACATTTCGTTCAACGTGCGTGAGCATGAGGTGCGCGCCATCATCGGCCCCAATGGCGCGGGCAAGAGCTCCATGCTCAACTGCATCAACGGCGTGTACACGCCGCAGCAAGGCTCCATTACCTTTCGCGGCAAGACCTTCAGCCACATGGACAGCCATCAGGTGGCGGTGATGGGCATCGGGCGCACCTTCCAGAATCTGGCGCTGTTCAAAGGCATGAGCGTGATTGACAACATCATGACCGGGCGCAACCTCAAGATCAAAAGCAATCTGCTGTGGCAGGCGCTGCGCATCGGTCCGGCCCAGCGCGAAGAAGAGATGCACCGCGAGGCGGTCGAGCACATCATCGATTTCCTGGAAATCCAGGCCTATCGCAAAACCCCGGTCGGCCAGTTGCCCTATGGCCTGCAAAAGCGCGTGGACCTGGGGCGCGCCCTGGCGATGGAGCCGCAGGTGCTGCTGCTGGACGAGCCGATGGCTGGCATGAACGTGGAAGAGAAGCAGGACATGTGCCGCTTCGTCCTCGATGTCAATCAAGAGTTTGGCACCACTGTCGTGCTGATCGAGCACGACATGGGCGTGGTGATGGATATTTCAGACCGCGTGGTGGTGCTGGATTACGGTAAAAAAATTGGCGACGGCACGCCGGACGAGGTACGCAACAACGAAGACGTGATCAGCGCCTATCTGGGCACGAGCCACTGAGACTGAGATTTTGCGGGACAGACCGCAGGCTGCAAAGCAGACCAGCTCTGTCCCCAACTGATAAGGAAGTGAAATGTCATTTTTTCTAGAAACACTGTTCGGCGGCCTGATGGCTGGCATGCTGTATTCGCTGGTGGCGCTGGGCTTTGTGCTGATCTACAAGGCATCCGGCGTGTTCAACTTTGCGCAGGGCGCCATGGTGCTGTTCGCCGCATTGGCGATGGCGCGTTTTTCAGAGTGGGTTCCCCTCTACACCGGTATTACCAACCCCATTGTCGCCAACCTGATCGCCTTTGTCGGTGCCGGTGTGGTGATGTTTGTTGTGGCCTGGGTGATTGAGCGTCTGGTACTGCGCCACTTGGTGAACCAGGAAGGAACCACCTTGCTGATGGCGACGTTAGGCATTTCCTACTTCATGGAAGGGCTGGGGCAAAGCCTTTTCGGCAATAGCATTTACACGATCGACATTGGCATGCCCAAAGACCCGGTGATGATTCTGGAGAGCTTCTTTGAAGGCGGCATCCTGATCAACAAGGAGGATTTTTACGCCGCCATCATTGCCGCCGCGCTCGTGGCCCTGCTCAGTGTGTTCTTCCAGAAAACGGCCACCGGCCGCGCCTTGCGGGCGGTAGCCGACGATCATCAAGCGGCACAAAGCATCGGCATTCCGCTCAACCGCATCTGGGTCATTGTCTGGTGCGTGGCCGGAGTCGTGGCCCTGGTGGCCGGCATGATTTGGGGCAGCAAGCTGGGGGTGCAGTTTTCGCTGACCACGGTAGCGCTGCGTGCCTTGCCGGTGGTTATTTTGGGCGGCTTGACTTCGGTGCCCGGTGCCATTGTTGGCGGCTTGATCATTGGTGTCGGCGAGAAATTGTCCGAAGTCTTTTTGGGTCCCTATGTCGGGGGCGGCATCGAGATCTGGTTTGCCTATGTACTGGCACTGGGCTTTTTGCTGATTCGTCCGCAAGGTTTGTTTGGCGAAAAAATTATCGACCGCGTCTGAAAGAAAAGTATGTTTTACAGAGAAAACGGTCAATTCAAAACCAGCTACCGCGCGGATCAGCAGATTTTCCCCATCGCGCAAGACCGCGTGGCGCTGTTCGTGTTGCTTGCCATCGCATTCTTGGCGGTCCCCTTCATGGCCAGCGACTACATTTTTCGCGCCATCCTGATTCCGTTCCTGATCTTTTCACTGGCTGCTGTCGGTGTGAATATTCTGGTGGGCTACTGCGGCCAGATTTCACTGGGCTCCGGTGCCTTCATGGCCGTGGGTGCCTATGCGGCTTACAATTTTTTTGTGCGCGTGGATGGCATGCCCTTGCTGGTTGCGCTGATTTTGGGTGGTGTGTGCGCCATGCTGTTCGGCATTTTGTTCGGCCTGCCCAGCCTGCGCGTCAAAGGCCTGTACCTGGCGGTGGCCACGCTGGCTGCGCAGTTCTTCTCGGACTGGATGTTCTTGCGCATTCAATGGTTTACCAACAATTCGTCTTCGGGGTCGGTATCGGTTTCCAACCTGCAAGTGTTCGGCCTGTCGCTGGAGAGCCCGCTGGCCAAATACCTGTTCTGCCTGTCCTTGCTGGCAGTCATTGCCTTGCTGGCTAAAAACCTGGTGCGCGGCGCCGTCGGGCGTGAGTGGATGGCCATCCGCGACATGGACGTCGCCGCTGCCGTGATCGGCATCCGGCCCATGTACGCCAAGCTCAGCGCCTTTGCCGTCAGCTCGTTCATCGTCGGCGTGGCGGGTGCCTTGTGGGCCTTTATTTACCTGGGGGCCTGGGAGCCGGCCGCGTTCTCGGTGGACCAGTCGTTCAAGCTGCTGTTCATGGTCATTATTGGCGGCATGGGCTCCATCATGGGGAGCTTCTTTGGCGCGGCCTTTATTGTGATTTTGCCTATTGCCTTGAGCCAGTTCCTGCCAGTGCTGGCCAGCTGGGTGGGGATTGAAATTTCGACCGCTGGCGTTTCGCATGCGGAGCTCATGGTGTTTGGCGGGCTGATTGTCTGGTTCCTGATTGTGGAGCCGCATGGTTTGGCCAAGCTATGGTCTATCGGCAAGCAAAAGTTGCGTCTATGGCCGTTCCCACACTGATCCATTGCATTGATCTATTGCTTTGATATTCCGTGTTCCCCAGTGCTTCCTCAATTATTTACAGGAGAGACAAATGAAGCTTCGTAAACTCGTATTCGCAAGCGCCCTGGTGGCAGCTAGCGCCTCTGTCATGGTGGCGGGCAACGCCTTCGCCCAAGCCAAGGAGCAGTTCTTCCCGCTGCTGTCCTACCGCACCGGCCCTTACGCGCCCAACGGCGTGCCTTGGGCCAACGGCAAGCTGGACTACCTCAAAATGATCAACGCCCGTGACGGTGGCATCAACGGCGTCAAGCTCACCTACGAGGAGTGCGAAACCGGCTACGCCACCGACCGGGGTGTCGAATGCTACGAGCGCCTGAAGAGCCGGCCCGGCGTGGCGCTGTTCGACCCGCAAGCCACCGGCATTACGTTCGCCCTGACCGAGAAAGCGCCCGTGGACAAAGTCGCGCTGATGACCTTGGGCTATGGTCTGTCCGTCGCGCAGGATGGCATGGCGTTCAAGTGGAACTTTCCCTTGCAGGGCAGCTACTGGACCGGTGCCGACATTCTGATTCAGCACCTCGGCAAGAGCCTGGGTGGCCTCGACAAGCTCAAGGGCAAGAAGATCACACTGGTGTACCACGACAGTCCGTTCGGCAAAGAGCCGATCCCGCTGCTGCAGGAGCGCGCCAGAATGCACGGCTTTGACCTGCAGCTGTTACCGGTAACCGCGCCCGGTGTGGAGCAAAAGGCCACCTGGTTGCAAGTGCGCCAAAGCAAACCTGACTATGTGCTGCTGTGGGGCTGGGGCGTCATGAACTCCACTGCGCTGAAGGAAGCACAGGCCACTGGCTACCCGCGCGACAAGATGTACGGTGTGTGGTGGGCCGGTGCCGAGCCGGACGTAAAGGATGTGGGTGAAGGTGCCAAGGGCTACCACGCTCTGGCGCTAAACACCTCGGGTCAGCAACCCAAAGTCATGCAGGACATCCTGAAATATGTGCATGCCAAAGGTCAGGGAACCGGGCCCAAGGATGAAGTCGGTCAGGTGCTGTACACGCGCGGCGTCATCATCCAGATGCTGAGTATTGAAGCCGTACGCAGGGCCCAGGAGCGCTTTGGCAAGGGCAAGGTCATGACCGGCGAGCAGGTGCGCTGGGGCCTGGAAAATCTGGCGCTGGACCAGAAGAAGCTCGATGCGCTGGGTTTTAGCGGCGTGATGCGCCCGCTCAGCACCTCGTGCGCCGATCACATGGGATCGACCGCAGCGCGTATCGAGACCTGGGACGGCAAGAAATGGAACATCAGCTCGGACTACATCGAGGCGGATGAGCAGATTCTCAAACCCATGGTCAAGGCCGGCGCGGATAAATATCTGGCCGACAAAAAGATGACCCGGCGCGCCGCGCAGGACTGCCAGTCCTGATCGACTTGTCATTACGGGCTTTTTAAATGTCATTGCGGACTTGATCCGCAATGACAGTCCAACCGGCAGCGTTGCGCGCAGTGCTGCCGATTGGTAAAGGTAAGGATCTATGGACTCCAAAAACATCGTTCTCAACGTCAATGGCATCGAGGTCATTTACAACCACGTCATCCTGGTGCTGAAGGGGGTTTCCCTCAACGTGCCGGAAGGAAAGATCGTGGCCATTCTGGGTGGCAATGGCGCCGGCAAAACCACCACCTTGCGCGCCATCTCCAACTTGCTCAAAGGTGAGCGCGGCGAAGTGACCAAGGGCTCGATTGAACTGCGCGGCGAGCGCATCGAGAACCTCTCGCCGGCGGACCTGGTGCAGCGCGGTGTGGTGCAGGTGATGGAGGGGCGCCACTGTTTTGCCCACCTGACCATCGAAGAAAACCTGCTGACCGGCGGTTACACGCGCAAGAGCAAGGCGGAGGTGGCGGCCAATCTGGAAAAGGTCTACAACTACTTCCCGCGCCTCAAGACACGGCGCACCAGCCAGGCGGCGTACACCTCGGGCGGTGAGCAGCAAATGTGCGCCATCGGCCGCGCCCTGATGGCCAACCCCAGCATGGTGCTGCTGGACGAACCCTCCATGGGCCTGGCGCCCCAGATTGTGGAAGAAGTGTTTGAGATTGTGAAAGACCTCAACCACAAGGAAAAAGTCACGTTTTTGCTGGCAGAGCAAAACACCAACATGGCCCTGAAGTACGCCGACTACGGCTACATCATGGAGTCCGGCCGCGTGGTGATGGACGGCGCCGCCAGTGAGCTCGCCAACAACGAAGACGTCAAGGAGTTCTACCTGGGCGTGGGCGGCGGCGAGCGCAAGAGCTTCAAGGATGTGAAGAGTTACAAACGGCGCAAACGCTGGCTGGCCTGAAAATTTTTGCTCCCTTGCGCCGATCTGCAGTGGTCGGTGCCTCACAGGAAAAACCATGACTGAACATTACGATATGCTGGAAACGCGCGACCAGGCGGCGCGCGAAACTGCGCTGATGGTGGCCTTGGCGGGCCAGCTGGCCCATGCCAAAAAATCATCGGCGGCCTTTGCCGAGATTTTGAAAGACGTCAACCCGGCTGACGTGATCAGTCGGCAGGCGTTGGCGCGCCTGCCGGTGATCCGCAAGCATGAGCTGCTGGAGCGGCAGCAGGCCAGCCGGAGCGCGGGAGGCGATGTGTTCGGTGGCTTCAGTGCCTTGGGTTTTGGCGCCCGGATGCCCCGCATTTTTTCCAGCCCCGGCCCCATCTACGAACCGGAAGGCGCGGCCAAAGACTATTGGCGCATGGCCCGCGCCATGTTTGCCGCGGGGTTTCGCCCCGGTGAGCTGATTCACAACTGCTTCAGCTATCACTTTGTGCCGGCTGGCTCGATGATGGAGTCCGGCGCCCACGCGCTGGGCTGCACCGTGTTTCCGGGTGGCACCGGCCAGACCGAGCAACAGGTGCAGACCATGGCCGAGCTACGGCCGGCGGGTTATATCGGCACGCCCAGCTTTCTGAAAATCATTGTGGACAAGGCCGCCGATATGGGCGTGGCCTTGCCCAGTGTGAAGAAAGCCATGTTTGGGGGCGAAGCGTTTCCGCCGTCCTTGCGCGACTGGTTTGCCGAGCGCGGCATTGCCGGTTACCAGTGCTATGCCACGGCTGATCTGGGTTCGATTGCCTATGAGACGCAGGCTAGAGACGGCCTGGTGATTGATGAGGGCGTGATTGTCGAGATCGTGCGACCCGGCACCGGCGACCCGGTGACGCCAGGTGAAGTGGGCGAAGTCGTGGTGACAACGCTGAATCCTGACTACCCCTTGATCCGTTTTGGCACCGGCGATCTGTCGGCGGTGCTGGCGGGGTCCTGCCCGACCGGGCGCAGCAACACCCGCATCAAGGGCTGGATGGGGCGGGCTGACCAGACCACCAAAATCCGCGGCATGTTTGTGCACCCCGGCCAGGTTGCCGACGTCGTCCGCCGCTTTCCCGAAGTAGCGCGCGCCCGCCTCGTGGTGACCGGCGAGATGGCCAATGACATCATGACGCTCAAGGTTGAGACCGCGTGCGGTGGTCCCGATGCGCTGGCTCTCAAAATTGGCGAGGCCATCCGCGACGTTACCAAGTTGCGTGCGCAGGTTGAACTGGTCTTGCCCGGCAGCCTGCCCAATGATGGCAAGGTGATTGAGGATGCGCGCAGCTACAAGTGACTTATAGTCGCACGCACTGATTCACTAGGAGTTGTGCGTGAAACGTTTACTGGTTCTGGCCGCCGCTGCTACGGCGCTGCTGGCCCATGCCCAGGGTTACCTCGGCAGCAAGCCGATTACCTTCGTGGTGCCGTTTGCGGCCGGGGGCCCGACCGACCGCGTGGCGCGCGATCTGGCGGAGGCCATGCGCAAGACCCTGCCGGGCGGCAACTTTGTGATTGAAAACGTCAACGGTGCCGGCGGCACGATCGGCGCGACCAAGGTGGCCAAGGCCAATCCGGATGGGCACACGCTGTTGCTCTGGCATATCGGCATGGCTTCCACCGCTGGCCTGTACCGCAAGCTGCAATACAAACCGCTGGAGGATTTTGAATACCTGGGCATGGTCAACGATGTGCCGATGACCCTGATTGGCAAGCCGCAACTGCCCGCCACGAGTTACCGTGATTTTGAAAAATACATCCGGGCCAACAGTGGCAAGCTCAGTATTGCGCACGCCGGCCTGGGCTCGGCATCGCACCTGTGTGGCCTGATGTGGCAGTCGGCCATCAACGCCAAGGAGTCCATGACCACCATCCCGTTCGGGGGCACGGCGCCGGCCATGACGGCACTGGTGGCCGGGCAGGTCGATGTGATGTGCGACCAGACCACCAACACCACGGCCCAGATCGAATCCGGTCGGGTCAAGGCCTTTGCCGTCACCACGGCAGGGCGGCTCTCCGCCCACAAGTTGCTCAAGGACTACCCCTCGTTGCAGGAGATGGGCCTGAAGGGTTTCAATCTCACGATCTGGCACGGTCTGTACGCCCCCAAGGGCACCCCGGCGCCGGTGCTCAAGCAACTCAATGAGGCCTTGAAGCTGGCTTTGAAAGATCCCGAATTCATCAAGAAGCAGGAGGCTCTGGGCGCGATCGTCGTCACCGACCAGCGCATGGACCCCGCCGGGCACAAGGCTTTTGTCGCGACCGAAATCGCAAAACTCAAGCCGCTGATAGAAGCCGCCGGCAAGTTCGCCGATTGATTACACGCCCCAGACGACTTCGTGGCCGGCCTTCTCGCAGCGGCGCAGCATCTCGATAAAGGGCAGGGCGCGCTGGCGCAGGGAGACCGCCTCCAAAGTGGGCGGGGCCGCCTCCTCTGCGGCAATGGCCGCTTCCAGCGCCGCGATGGCGGCGGGCATTTGTTCGGGCAGGAGGATGCCTTTGTCGCCTGTGCCGGGCTGGGTGTCTTTGCCGATGATCTCCAGCACGCGTCGCCCGTTGGGCTGCAGCATGATGACATCGCCGGTGGTTTTGGATTTGAATTTGTACAGCATAGAAACGCATCGTAAACTGATACGCGATGCACACCGTCCGTTCCCTTGCCAGCCTGATCCTTATCCCCTTGCTGGCGGGTTGCGCCGACACCAGCTACTACCTGCAATCCGTGGGTGGCCATCTGCAAATGATGCTGGCGGCCCGGCCGGTGGCACAGTGGCTGGCCGATGAGCGTGTCGCCTCCGCCGTCAAGCAGCGCCTGGCACTGGCCCAGCGCATTCGCCGCTTTGCTGTGACCGAGCTCCAGTTGCCCGACACCGCCAGCTACCAGCGCTACGCCGATTTGCGGCGCCGTTCAGTGGTGTGGAACGTAGTGGCGGCGCCCGAGTTGTCGCTCACCCTCGAAACATGGTGTTTTCCGGTGGCCGGTTGTGTTGGTTACCGCGGCTATTTCAGCGAGGCCGAGGCGCGAGCCCAAGCGCAGGAGCTTGCCGCCGAGGGGCTGGAGGTCAGTGTCTACGGCGTCCCTGCCTACTCGACGCTGGGCTGGTTGAACTGGGCCGGTGGCGACCCCCTGCTCAACACGTTCATCCGCTACCCGGAAGGCGAGTTGGCCCGCATTATTTTTCATGAGCTGGCGCATCAGGTGCTGTATGTCAAAGACGACACCCTGTTCAACGAGTCCTTTGCCACGGCGGTGGAGCGTCTGGGGGGCGAGCGCTGGCTCTCGGTTCATGGTTCGCAAGCGGCCAAAAAAGAGTATGCCGAGTTTGACGCCCGGCGCCGCCAGTTGCGGGCGCTGGCACAGGTCACGCGGCTCCGGCTGGCTGGCATTTACAAGGAAAATGAGCCGCTAGCCCCCGATAGACAAGCGCAAGCAGCTATGAAAAGCATAGCAATGAAGGATTTTCGGGAAGACTATGGCCGGCTCAAAAGTAGCTGGGGCGGCTACAGCGCGTATGACGCCTGGGTGGCTGGCGCCAACAATGCCGCATTGGGCGCACAGGCCGCCTATGACGAACTGGTGCCGGCTTTTGAGGCTTTGTTTGACCGCGAAGGGCGGGACTGGCCGCGGTTTTATGAGGCGGTCAAACGGCTGGCGGAACTGCCTGCGACTGAGCGGACCCGGGCTCTTCTGGGCGGCTCAGCTCAATGATTCAATCAGGTCCACGTACTGCTGCATGGCGTCCTGGCTGCTGGTGCCTGTGAGGCCATTCCAGGCATCCCACTTGGCGCGACCCACCATGTCGCTGAAGCCGGGTTTTTTGTCCGTGTTGTCGCCGACGCTGGCCTGCTTGTACAGCGCGTAAAGTTTGAGCAGCGTGGCGTTGTCGGGGCGCTCGGTCAGGTTTTTTGAATCGGCAACGGCGGCTTCAAATTTTGCTTTCAGATCAGACATTATTTATCTCCGGATACGGTTGATTCAGTTTTCCAGTTCCACCTTGGCCATTTCCACATCCAGCCGCTCCATCGCGTCCATGGGTTGGGCCGCCGCCGCCTGCTGGTAGAGGCGGGTGGCTTCTTTCATCATCTTCTCGCCTTCGAGCATCACCATGGCGTTGGCGTATTGCACCATGCCAATGGCGGACTCGATGTTCAGTTTGAGGGCTTCCTGGAGCAGCGCCAGGCCGGTGTCTTTCTTGGCCCCGTAGGTCATGCCGCCAATGAGCGAGCCGACCTTGTCGATGACCTCGGCGTGAAACGCCCCCAGCGCGATGTGGGCATCGGCGTGCTTGGGCTGGAGCTTGATCACGTTTTCGAGCGATTCCTTGACCTTGGTGCCAAGCCCCTGGGCCAGCGCCTTGGCCACACTGATGCCCTGGCTGTAATGGCCCAGAGCGTAGGCTTGCCAGTAATGGGCGTTGATGTTGTGCGGGTATTCCTGGGCCTGGGCTTCAGCGCGCCGGGCTACTTCCAGGTACAGGTCGAGCCGGTCCTGCTCTTTTTTTTCAAGGTAGGTGGCATAGATGCATGCTGACTTGTTGGCCACGGTGAGACCATCACCGCCAATTTTGAGCCCCATGTCCACTGCCTTCTGGAATTCGCCGCTGTGGAACAGGGCCCACGCTTGCAGCACCTTGGCGTCTTGGGGCAGCGGCTCGGCATCTCCGGCATGCAGTCGCGCCCAGTTTTTTTCGACACGGGCAGCATCAAATACGTAGTCGCCCCGATAGGGAAAGGCGGTCCAATTGGCCATGGTTAACTCCTCTGACTTACTTTTTTATTTGTCACCATGATTGTAGGCGTCCACCAATTGAAGCAAGTGCATGCGCTGGCCCTGTTCCAGGTAGGGCACCAGCAGGTTCAAGACGTGATGCGCACCACGCAGCAGGGCCAGTTGCGCGTTTTCAGGCTCCAGTGCTTTGCGCGGGTCGCGCACATATTCAAAACTCAGCCAGTAGGTCAGTACCACCACCATGCTGGTGGCAGTGGCCTCGATCTCGCGCGCATCAATATGAATTGCGCCGGAGCGGCTCATGCCGTCCAGCAGCGCTTTCACGGCACGGGTCTTGTTTTTCAGGACGGCCTGGAAATGCGTCTCCAGCCGCCGGTTTTTACTCAGCAGATCGTTCAGGTCGCGGTACAAAAACCGGTACTGCCAGATCAGCTCAAACAAGGTGTGCATGAAGAACCAGGCGTCTTCCACATCGCGCACGCCGTCGCTGGCATTGAGCAACTCGTTCAGAGCGTGCTCAAAGCGGTCAAACAGCGAATTGATGAGCTCGTCTTTGGCCGGGTAATGGTAGTAAAGGTTGCCCGGGCTGATGCCCAGTTCGGCCGAGATCAAGGTGGTCGACACATTGGGCTCGCCAAAGCGGTTGAACAACTCGAGCGTGACTTCCAGAATCCGCTCGGCCGTGCGCCGGGGCGCCTTTTTCACCATGAGGGGTTTCCTTTGTGCGCCGCTGATGTCACGGTGTGGCCCGCTTGGCGACTGGCTTTGCCACTTTAGCGGGAGCTTTCCTGGCCACCGCTTTAGGCGCGAGCTTTGGAGCAGCTTTCGGAGCAGCGTTTTTGGCCGACAGTTTTTGAACGCTCTTGCTCAACTCATCGATGCGGGCGATCAGGGCATTCACATCCTTGGCCGAGGGCACACCCAGTTTGTTCAGGGCCTTGGCCACGCGATCTTCAAAAATGCTCTCCAGCTTGTCCCACTGGCCGGAAGCCTTGGATGAAATGTCGGTCGCCATGCTGGACATTTTGCTGGTGGCCTCCGAGATTTTTATTTCAGCCGCCGATTGCGTTTTGCGCTGCAGGCTCACGCCTTCCTTGACGAGAGCTTCAAATGCCTTGGTGCCTTCGGCCTGGGCCTTGTTGAAAGCCCCCAAGCCCGCTTGCCAGATTTGCTGGGCCGAGTCTTTGACCGAGTCCGACAGTGGCACGTCTTTTTTCTCCGATGCATTGATTTTTTGCGGCTTTTTGATCATGGGGCACTCCAGATAAGTTGGGTAATTTGCACACCGCTGCGATACGGTTGCACAACGCAAATCAGTGTCTGCGGCTTACTTTAAGCGGCGATTGAGTCGCCGTCAACGAGCGGCAGCCTGAACATTCAACTCTGAGGAAGACATGCTGAGTACTTGGATAATACGGCAAATTGCCGTATTATTGTCTTTTAAAGGAATTCGCCATGTCACCAGTAGTCGCCACCGCACGACTTGAAGCGCGGATTAGTTTTGAACTGCACGCCACGCTTAAGCGTGCTGCCGAACTTCAGGGCCGAACCATGACTGACTTTGTGGTGAGCGCCGTGCAAGAGGCGGCACAACGGGCCATTGAGCAAGCCGAAATCATCCGCCTGACCCTGGCTGACCAGGAGTGCTTTGCACGAGCTCTTTTAAGCCCACCTGAACCAACGCCTGCACTGCAACGCGCCTTTGCCCGTCGTCAAAAGCTCTTGAAAACCGCATGAGCGGGGCACCATTCCAGGTTGTTCGATTACAAAGTTCACATGACCGCACGCAATTCAAGAGCGGATCTGAACCACTGGACAGCTACTTTAGCCAACAGATCTCGCAAGACGTTCGTCGCCGTGTAACGGCCTGCTACGTTGCACTCACCAATGATCAGCGCATTGCAGGTTTTTACACCCTGGCTTCGGCGGCGTTGTTGCTTTCCGAATTGCCAGAAAAGTTGGGTAAAAAACTTCCTCGATACCCCTCGGTGCCTGCTGTACGCATGGGGCGTTTGGCGGTTGACCAGGATTTCAAGGGCTTGGGCCTCGGCGGCGCATTGCTGGCCGACGCGCTTGACCGTGCCATCCGCGCAGAAATTGCAGCCTATGCCTTGGTGGTTGATGCAAAAGACGAGTCAGCAGCAGCTTTTTACCGACATCATGGTCTGATGGCTTTGCCAAGCCAGCCCATGACATTGTTTTTGCCGTTGGCCACTGCAGGTCGTGTTGTTTGATGAGTGGCGCGCAAGCTAAAAGATCAATGGCGCAGGAATTAATTGGAATTTGACCCCAATTAATCACAAATTAAAGGGCTGTCAGCCACAAAAATCTGGTGTTGCCTGCTTGGATAGAATGACCAAAAGGGAATAAGAGTTTGAAATTAATACCAACAATACTATGTGGTGGCGCAGGCTCCCGTCTGTGGCCGGTTTCACGGGAGTTGCATCCCAAGCCCTTCATCCGGCTGGCGGATGGGCAAAGTCTGTTGCAAAAGGCCTGGCTGCGGGGTGCCGCACTGCCGGATGTGGCTGAAGTTCTGACCGTCACCAACCGCGAACTCTTCTTCAAGACCGAAGACGAGTACCGCGAGGTCGCCGGTACAGGCCACAAGGGCCTGGCCAACAGCTTCATTTTGGAGCCCTTCGGCCGCAACACGGCGCCCGCTATCGCAGCAGCCGCGCTGCAAGTGGCTGCCATCCATGGCGAGGATGCCCTCATGCTGGTGCTGGCGGCTGACCACCTGATCGCCGACCAGGCTGCTTTCGCCTCGGCCGTGGCACAAGCGACGCAACTGGCCCAACAAGGCAAGCTGGTGACCTTCGGCATCCAGCCAGAAGCGCCGGAAACCGGCTATGGCTACATCGAAGCCGACGGCAATACGGTCCTTCGCTTCGTTGAAAAACCGAATCTCGAAAAAGCTCAGGAATACCTGGCCACCGGTCGTTACCTGTGGAACTCCGGCATGTTCTGCTTTTCCGCCGGCGCCATGCTGCGCGAAATGGCGCAACACTGCCCAGCCATCCTGACTGCGACCCGCGCTTGCCTCGAACAAGCCAGCAAGGCCACGGGCAACGGCTTTAGCCAGATCGAACTCACCCCCGACACTTTTGCCCAGGTACCGGACGATTCCATCGACTATGCCGTCATGGAAAAGTCGAGCAACGTGGCCGTTGTGCCCTGCAGCATCGGCTGGAGCGACATCGGCTCGTGGAGCGCGGTCGGCGACCTGACCGCGCCGGACTGCAAAGGCAACCGGATTGAAGGCGAAGTCCAGCTGCACGATGTGAACAACTGCTACATCCAGAGCAATCAACGCATGGTCGGCGCCGTGGGTGTCAGTAACCTGATCATTGTCGACACCCCCGACGCCCTGCTGGTGGTTGACCGCAGCCGCGCCCAGGATGTGAAGCACGTCTATGCCAGCCTGAAGGCGCAAGGGCATGATGCGCACAAGCTGCACCGCACCGTGCACCGCCCTTGGGGCACCTACACCGTGCTGGAAGAGGGGCTTAACTTCAAGATCAAGCGCATCGAAGTCAAGCCCGGCGCCAGCCTCAGCCTGCAAATGCACTACCACCGCAGCGAGCACTGGGTTGTGGTCAGCGGCGCCGCCAAGGTCACCAATGGCGATCAAGAAATTTTTATCAAAGCAAATGAATCCACCTACATCCCCGCCGGCCATAAACACCGCCTGGAAAACCCCGGCGTGATCGATGTGGTGATGATCGAGGTGCAAAGTGGTGAATACCTTGGCGAAGACGACATCGTTCGCTTCCAGGACAACTATGGGCGGGGCAGATGACTCGAGGCATAGAAAATGCCCGTTAGCCATTTCGCGCAGCCAAATGCAGCAAGCAATTTGGAGGGTATTCACCCGAATGTTGCCATTTTGCTCTGCACCATGCAGGGTCAACATTACCTGTGTGAGCAACTTGATTCAATCCTGAGCCAGAGCCACGCATCGTGGGCCATCTGGGCCTCTGACGACGGCTCGGATGACGACACCCCCGCCATTCTTGACAACTACCAATCCAGGCTGGGCAAGTCACGGTTGTCCATCTGCCTTGGGCCAGCCAAAGGCTATGTGACAAACTTTTTGTCGCTGACCTGCAACGCTAACATCACGGCCGACTACTACGCCTACGCTGACCAGGACGACATCTGGGAGGCAGACAAACTGGCGCGAGCACTTGAGTGGCTCCAAACCGTCCCCAGCCATGTGCCCGCCCTCTACTGCGCTCGCACGCGCAATGTGGACGCTAACAACCAAGACATCGGGTTTTCTCCAGTGTTTTCCAAGCCACCCAGCTTTGCCAATGCACTGGTTCAAAGTATCGGTGGTGGCAACACCATGGTATTTAACAACGCGGCGTGTCGTTTGCTGCACCGTGCAGGGGCCGATGTGCAAGTTGTCTCACACGACTGGTGGGCCTATCTGGTGGTCTCGGGCTGCGGCGGAAAAGTTTTTTATGATCACAAGCCCACAGTGCGCTACCGTCAGCACGACAGCAACCTGATAGGCACCAACAACAACTGGACCGCACGGCTCGTGCGGGCGGGTATGCTTTTTCAAGGGCGTTTCATTGGCTGGAGCGACAAAAACATTGCAGCTTTGCAACGCATACACATGCACCTCACCCCTGAAAACCAGCGCCGTCTGGACGAATTTTCAAAGGCTCGCGGCAGCGGCCTTTTCGCAAGGCTGGCTGGCATGAAACGCAGCGGCGTGTATCGCCAAACCTTGTTGGGCAATCTCGGCTTGATCGCAGCAGTCGTTTTCAACAAAATTTAACAACACATGACTAACTCGTTAACTGCAATCAACCCCCATGCAGCCCAGCCCACGTCCCTCGTGGCACTGGCCAAAAGCCTCTGGCGCAACCGCCAGCTCATCGTGCAAATGACCAAACGCGAAGTGGTTGGCCGCTACAAAGGCTCGGCCATGGGGCTGGCCTGGTCGTTCCTCAACCCCGTGTTCATGCTGGTGGTGTACACCTTCGTCTTCTCCGAGATTTTCAAATCCCGCTGGGGTGGCGTTGGCGGGGACGACAGCAAAACGCAATTCGCCGTGGTGCTGTTTGTCGGCATGATCGTGCTGAGCCTGTTTAGCGAGGTCATCAACCGTGCTCCCGGGCTGATTCTTGCCAACGTCAATTACGTCAAAAAAGTCGTGTTCCCGTTGGAAATATTGCCAGTCATTGCCATGGCTGCAACCTTGTTTCACAGCCTCATCAGCCTTGGCGTGCTGCTGGCCGCCTTTGCACTCTTTAACGGCTACTTGCACTGGACAATCGTATTCACCCCCTTGGTGCTGCTGCCACTGGTTGTCCTCACCATGGGTCTGGCCTGGATGCTTGCATCCCTAGGCGTATATCTGCGCGACATCGGGCAAACCATCGCCATCCTTACCACCGTACTGATGTTCCTTTCCCCAGTCTTTTACCCGGTAACCGCCGTGCCTGATCGGTTCCGCCCGTTCATCATGGCTAACCCGCTGACCTTCATCATCGAACAAGCGCGGGAAGTGCTGATTTGGGGGCATTTGCCGAACTGGATGGGTTTGGGTGCTTACACCTTAGCAGCTACCATCATTGCCTGGGCCGGCTACGCCTGGTTTCAAAAAACAAGAAAAGGGTTTGCAGATGTCCTCTAAGCGCAAAGCCCCCACTCCCCGACCCCTCGTTTCGCCCTCCCCACTCCCTACGAACCAAGAGTCACTCCCCACGCTTATCAGCCAGTTGCGCGGGCTGATTGAATCCGCACGCGGGCAGGCACTCCGGGCCGTGGATTCCATACAGGTGCGCACTTGCTGGGAAATCGGGAGGCATATCGTCGAATTCGAGCAACAAGGCGCGGAAAGGGCAAGCTACGGCACGCGTCTGATTCCCAAACTGGCAGCAACGCTCACCACAGAGTTTGGTCGAGGTTTTGATGAACGGAATCTGCGTCACATGAGGGCTTTTTTCCAGGGATTTCCGATTTGGAACGCAGTGCGTACCGAATTGAGCTGGACCCACTACCGCAACCTTTTACGTGTAGAAGATGAACAGGCGCGCAATTGGTACATGAACGAATCCGCCAGCCAAAACTGGTCATCCCGCGCACTGGACCGGCAAATTGGCACGCTGTATTACGAGCGCCTGCTCTCCAGCCGCGACCGTGACCCCGTGCGTCAAGAAGCCGCCGCGCAGATTACCCCCTTGCAAAAGACACCGCGTGAATTCGTGCGTGACCCGGTGCTGCTGGAGTTTCTCGGCTTGCCAGAAACAGGCCGCCTGCTGGAGGCTGATCTGGAACAGGCCCTCACCAATAAGCTGCAAGCCTTTTTGCTGGAACTGGGCAAGGGCTTTGCCTTCGTCGCCCGCCAGATGCGTATCAGCACCGAAACAAAAGATTTCTACATCGATCTGGTTTTCTACAATTATTTGCTCAAGTGTTTTGTCCTCTTTGACCTGAAAGCCGGCGAACTCACCCATCAGGATATTGGACAGATGGACATGTATGTACGCATGGTTGACAACCTCAAGCGCGCCCCGGACGACAACCCCACAGTAGGCATCATCCTTTGCGCAGGTAAAGATACCTCAGTGGTGCGTTATTCAGTCCTGCATGAAAACGAACAACTTTTTGCCAGCAAATACAAACTGGTTTTGCCGTCCGAAGACGAACTCAGGGCCGAGCTGAAAAAAGAACAACTGTGGCTCGCAGAACAAAAAGAAGTGATGGGAAAAGATGTCCTCCAATAAAAACAATGACTTCCCTCTACCTCCGGGAGAGGGGTTAGGGGTGAAGGCCGCCATGGACAATATAGCCATCCGCGTAGAAAACTTGAGCAAACGCTACGAGATCTACGGCAACCCGCGTGATCGGCTCAAACAGTTTGTGATGCCACGTTTGCATCGCTTGGCAAGGCGTTCTTCCAAACAATACTTCCGCGAATTTTGGGCGGTTAAAGACGTATCGTTTGAGATCAAGAAAGGCCAAACCGTCGGCATCATTGGGCGTAATGGCAGCGGCAAATCTACTTTGCTGCAAATGATCTGCGGCACGCTCAACCCGACGAGTGGCAGCATTCAAACCAACGGCCGTATCGCAGCATTGCTGGAGTTGGGCTCCGGCTTCAATCCCGAATTTACTGGGCGCGAAAACGTTTACATGAATGCTTCGGTGCTTGGCTTAAGTAACGAAGAGATCGATTTGCGTTTTAGCGATATTGTTGCCTTCGCAGACATTGGCGATTTTATTGAGCAGCCGGTCAAAACCTATTCCAGCGGCATGATGGTGCGCGTGGCTTTTGCCGTCATTGCGCATGTGGATGCGGACATACTGGTGGTGGATGAGGCACTGGCGGTGGGGGATGCTTTTTTTACCCAAAAGTGCATGCGTTTTTTGCGTAACTTTATGAAAACCGGAACAGTGCTGTTTGTGAGTCACGATACGGGCAGCATAAAAAACTTCTGCAACTATGCCGTGTGGCTTGAGAAGGGGCAGGTGTTACAGGAGGGTGCGCCCAAGGAGGTGTGTGAACTTTACCTTGAAGCGTTTTACGAAGCACAGCAAGGCAAGAGCAGCACAACCAAGCTCAGGGCATTCAAGAAATCAGACGATTCCCTTCCAATTAAAGATCAGCGACTTGAATTTATTAATGCCAGTAATTTACGCAATGATTTGCAGATATTTAAATTTGATCCGGATGCGGCATCCTTTGGAGCAGGCGGAGCGGAAATTCATGATGTTCGTTTACTCGACGAAAATGAAAATCCGCTGGCTTGGATAGTGGGTGGCGAAAAAGTAATTCTGCGAGCAATGGTCCATGCATATCAAGACCTCAGTTCCCCTATCATTGGTTTTTATGTCAAGGATCGTTTAGGCCAAACTTTGTTTGGAGATAATACGTTCCTAACTCACAAAGAGCACCCTGTTTATTGCCTGCAAGGCAATGAGATTCAGGCAGACTTTGTTTTTTACATGCCGATACTCCCTGCTGGTGATTACAGCATCAATATTGCCGTAGCCAACGGCACCCAGGAAATTCACGAACAGCATCATTGGATACACGATGCCATTTTATTTAAATCTGAATCGAGCAGTGTCGCATCGGGGTTGATAGGCATACCGATGCTTGAAGTAAAATTAACAAAAGTAGATGTCTCTACTAATTGAATCAGGAGCATGTTTTGCACCCCTCTGCATTAAGATTTGGATCTATTTTTTTTGAAACATACTGCAATGAACGAACTGACATAGTCATCGTTGATATTGGATCTCAGGATGTCAATGGATCACTGCGGGATGTTTCTCCTAATGGTGCAAGCTATATTGGAGTAGATTTCGTCGTAGGGAGGAACGTTGATATCGTATTGGATGATCCGTATAAGCTCCCATTCGACGATAGTAGTATTGATGTTGTCGTTTGCAGTTCTGTATTTGAGCATTCGCAGTTCTTTTGGGTGCTTTTCTTAGAAATAATAAGAATTATGAAGCCGAAAGGCTTATTTTACCTTAATGTCCCCAGTAATGGCTATATTCATCGCTATCCAGTAGATTGCTGGCGGTTCTATCCCGATTCTGGGTCGGCTTTGGTCGCTTGGGCGGAACACAATGGCTATAGACCTGCTTTACTTGAATCGTTTGTTTCTGGGAAAAACAATGTTCTTAATGCAGATGGTCTTTGGAATGATTTCGTTGCAGTGATTATTAAGGATAAAGAATTCAGTTATTTACATGGCGCTAGAGTAATCCAATCCGCGAGTGGCTATACAAATGCCCATTGTGATATTGAGACTATAAAAGCTAATGATAGTTTTTTGAGTGATGATTTCTTGTTACTCAATGAAGGAAAAAACAAAATATCCGTGCTCGACCGAGCTGTCGCAGAGCGCGATGGGCAGATCGCCAGCCTCAAACAGTTCGTTGCAGAGCGTGACACCCAGATCGCCAGCCTCAATCAGTTTGTTGCAGAGCGTGACACCCAGATCGCCAGCCTCAATCAGTTTGTTGCAGAGCGTGACGCCCAGATCGCCAGCCTCAAACAGTTCGTTGCAGAGCGTGACGCCCAGATCGCCAGCCTCAATCAGTTTGTTGCAGAGCGTGACGCCCAGATCGCCAGCCTCAAACAGTTCGTTGCAGAGCGTGACGCCCAGATCGCCAGCCTCAATCAAAGATACGCTGAGGCATTAAGAACCATTGAAGAGATTCGCGGGAGTTCAAGTTGGCGCATTACAGCACCGTTACGATTTATATCATCAAAAGCAACAAGTATCGCCAGCCTGATTAAGTTGTTGCCGCGCATCATTCGCTTCGGCGGTGGGGCGTTGGAAAGTGCCAAGAAAGCCTGGCGAGTTTTTTCACGGGAAGGCTGGGCTGGGGTAAAGCAGCGTATTCTTTTTGTCGGTGGCAACCGAAGTGGAATCTCCAGTTCAATAATTAGACCAGATTTGCGGTCAGGAACAGTTGATCGAAATGATTATTCGGAGTGGGTGCGTCGTTACGACACACTCACTGATGAATCACGCGCCACTATGCGCGCGCGCATCGACGCGTTTTCACATAAGCCACTCATTTCGGTACTGATGCCTACTTACAATCCTAGGCGGGAGTGGTTGATTGAGGCCATAGAGTCAGTGCGCAAGCAAATCTACCCGCATTGGGAGTTGTGTATCGCCGATGATGCCTCTACTGATAAAACCGTTCGCCCCATTCTGGAGCATTACGCTAAAGAGGATTCACGTATCAAGGTGGCGTTCCGCAAGAAGAATGGCCATATCTCTGCGTCATCCAACACCGCGTTGCAACTTGCCACTGGGGACTGGGTGGCTCTGTTGGACCATGATGACCTTTTAAGTGAACATGCCTTGTTCCGAGTGGCAGATGCTATCAATAGAAATCCGGATATCCGCCTGATTTATTCGGACGAGGATAAAATTGACGAGAATGGGAAGAGATTTGATCCCTATTTCAAATGCGAATGGAATCTGGATTTGTTTTATTCGCACAATATGTTTTCACATCTCGGGGTCTATCGTACTGACCTTTTGCATGAGATTAATGGATTTAGGGTGGGGTTAGAGGGTTCACAGGATCATGATCTTGCCTTGCGCTGCATTGAGCGCATAGAATCAAATCAGATTCATCACATACCCCGAGTTCTTTATCACTGGCGCGTGCATGCTGAGAGCACCGCACAATCTGCGGATGCCAAACCCTATGCGACGTTGGCAGGCGAAAGAGCGCTGAATGAACACTTCCAGCGGCAAAAAATAAATGCTAGCGCCGAACATATTGGTCATGGATATCGGGTGAATTATGCTTTGCCAGATATTTTACCGATGGTCAGCCTGATTATACCTAGTAGAAACGGACTACAACTGCTTCGAACGTGTGTTGAGAGTATTCTTAAGAAAACAACGTATCCAAATTACGAAGTCCTAATCGTTGATAACGGTTCGGACGATCCGGCAGTACTTGGATATCTCGATGATCTGCAAGCTAGAGCGCGGGTAAGGGTGATGCGCGATGATCGTCCTTTCAATTATTCTGCGCTGAATAACGCTGCTGCGAAGTTGGCGCGGGGAGAAGTGCTGGGATTACTCAATAACGACCTGGAGGTCATCTCCCCGGACTGGTTGTTAGAAATGGTCAGTCATGCGATACGGCCAAACATTGGGGCAGTGGGGGCAAAACTATGGTATCCCAACGATATGCTTCAACATGGCGGGGTTATTTTGGGTCTTGGTGGAGTTGCGGGTCATGCTCACCACAATATATTGCGGGGCATGTTTGGCTATTTCGGTCGAGCAAAGGTCGTTCAGAATTTTTCAGCAGTAACTGCGGCCTGCTTGCTGGTCCGAAAGTCGATTTATGAAGAAGTCGGAGGGTTAAACGAACCGAATCTTCAGGTTGCCTTCAACGACGTCGATTTCTGCTTGCGTGTGCGCGAAGCGGGTTATCGTAACATTTGGACGCCCTATGCCGAGTTGTATCACCACGAGTCCGCTACGCGCGGTTTCGAGGATACTCCTGAAAAGCAAGCGCGCTTCGCTAGAGAAGTTCAGTATATGACACAGCGCTGGGGTGAACAGCTATTGAATGATCCTGCCTACAGTCCCAACCTGACTTTGGATCACGGGGACTTTAGTCTTGCCTGGCCGCCGAGAGTAAATATATGACTAAGGTATACTCATTGATTTTTTGGGTTTTCGCCGTTGGGACTGTTTCAATATACCCTCATGTCGCAATTGCGGATAACTTTCAAAATATAGGGGTAGTGGATTCATTCGCCATATCTTCAACTTCAGGTGATTTGGAATTTACTGCTGCTGGCTGGGTTGGTGCCGGCAAACCAGAATCGGGTGTGATAAGTTTGATTGTGGAGTTAGGTAGTGATGTTATTTATGAAGGGCGTTTTGAGCGTTTTGAAAGACCTGATGTTGTTACTGCCACAGGCCGTAAAGATTGGCTTCGTTCGGGTTGGCGGGTTACTGCCTCAATTCCCACTTCAAAAAAAATGGCGAGCATGATCTTCATGTGCGTGCAAAGATTAATGACGGCACAGTTATTAATCTCGCGATTGACAACCCGCAAATCAAAAAACTAAAAATCAATCGGGTTGTAACGAGTCATTTTCAAATGGGTCTGTTTGTGTTTGGTGTGATATTTTCAATTGTCTCTTTTTACGCTGTACTTATGCATGGAGGTTATTATGGAATTAAAGAAGCAAACTATCGTGAGTGCATCAAACAGAGTAAGTCTGTGGTTGATATTATTGATTCTTGTTGTAGGCTCTTTTTTTTCAGCACTCATACCGCCATTACAATCTCCGGATGAGGCTGACCATATCAAGCGAGCTTATTTATTAAGCAAGGGAACGATTATTTTGGATGCACCCGAAGGTCAATCTTCAGGTGGCATGATTGACTCGGGCCTTGCTGCTTATTTTACTGCTTATGCAGTTCTCCCATCCAAGCAAGATAGAAAGTTATCGGCTGACGAAATAGATTCGGCAAAAAGCATTAAGTGGACAGGTATTAAGGAATTTAGTCCCGCACCTGGAACTGGTTTTTATTTTCCCATAATCTACATGCCGCAGGCCATGGGCCTTGCATTAGGCGAAAGATTAGGACTGTCGATCGATACGTCGTACCATCTGGCTAGATTCATGGTCATTGGCTCAATCGCATTGCTTTTGCTTGCCGCATTTAAGGCATACCCAGTCAATCCGCTAACAATTGCGCTGTTACTCATACCGATGAGTGTGTTTCAATTCTCATCTGCCAGTCTCGACGGTGTCTCAACAGCCTTGGCAACTTTTTCTGTTGCGATATTTTTGCGAATTGCCAATGAAAAAACAAACGCTCATCCTTGGCTTTTTTACGCACTCACATTGTCTGTGGCGCTGGTAGCAACGAGCAGGGCCCATTTGCTGCCATTATTGGCACTTGTCTTGGTGGCTAGTTTTTACATCCAAAAAAAGAAATTTTTTTATGTTTCCGCCTTTGCTTTGTTTTTTGTTCTGGCATGGACTGTAATCGCAAGCAAAACAACAGTCGGCTTCAGTGGTAGAGTTGGTGCTTCAACGGCAAGCGTCGCTTGGTTTTACATTGCACATCCGCTAGCATTCTTCGATGTTCTCATAGCAACGCTTTCGAATAACGACGTTATTAGATTCTATCGCGAATCTTTTTTGGGCGTACTCGGATGGCTTGATACTCGATTCAGCGCAGAAGCATATAAATTTCTTTTTATATGCACCATCTTGATTGGTCTGTTCTCGGTTTCAGTTAAAAACTTAAAGACTGAATGGGTAGCGCGGCTCGTTATTCTTATCAGTGCGTTTGCTTCTATTCTTCTGATTTTCTTTGCATTACTAGTCACTTGGAATCGACATCCTGCCAGCCTGATCGAAGGTGTCCAGGGTCGATATTTTTTGGTTCCGATGATTATGGTCGCTTATGCCATTTCAGGTGGCGGATTGAAGCTATATGAAGGGGGCTTTCGAAAAATCGCATTCCTTCTGCTTATCCTTTTAGGGGCTTTCACAATTTTTAGTACATCAAGACTATTGATTGAAAGATATTATCTTGCGATTGAACAGCCCGAGCAGATTTCCGTAGTGATGCGTCCGAGTGTGGTTTTGGCTAAAAATGAACCAATTACGCTGTTCATGAGCAAGGGTCATGAAAAAAATCTGCAACCGCTGAAACGCATTGGCATAATGTTCGGCACGTACATTCGAAAAAATCCAGGTAATGCTGAACTACGTCTCGCCACTTCAGATGGACACCCACTGACGATTCCTTTCAGTTTGCCTGACCTTGCTGACAATCAATATAAATATATTGAGCTTGACTCGATGCCTTATTCCTCTGGCCAAATCTTTCATTTGACTGGCGGCGGCATAAGCACATGGGAAGCACACGAAGAAAAAGGCTCGGTAGCGACCTGCTTGGTATTAGAATATACCAATGGCACGACTCGCTATACACGCGGCTGTCCCCGACCTTAGTTTGATTTAATAGTGCCGTGAAATGTATAAATACTGTGTAAAAGGTAAGGCCACGAGAGTTTTTTTATTCGATTTTTTAAAACAATATGAACCTGAAAATTGTTGTAGTTATTCCGTGCTTCCGTGTGCAAGACCACATTCTTTCGGTAATTAAGAAGATCGGGCGGGAGGTCTCTGTTATTTACATTGTTGATGATTGCTGCCCAGACAATTCTGGGGGGTATGTTGAAAAGAACTGCACCGACGCTCGTGTAGTTGTCTTGCGCAATCCACAAAACTTAGGTGTAGGTGGTGCTGTATTAACAGGCTACCGTGCCGCAATTGAGGCGGGTGCTGACGTGATTGTAAAAATTGATGGTGACGGGCAGATGGATCCAAGTTTGATTCCTGCGTTTGTTGCACCAATTATGGCAGGTGAAGCAGATTACACAAAAGGTAACCGCTTCTTTGATCTTGAGGAAATCCGCGCCATGCCAAAAGCGCGTCTTTTTGGTAATGCGGTGCTTTCGTTTATGACTAAGCTTTCATCCGGTTACTGGGATTTGTTTGACCCAACTAATGGATATACTGCAATCCATGCCGATGTGGCAATGCATTTACCTTTTGAAAAAATCAGCCGCCGTTATTTTTTTGAAACCGATATGTTGTTCAGACTCAATACGCTACGAGCGGTTGTGATTGATGTGCCTATGGATGCCAAATATGGCAACGAAGTAAGCAACCTGAAAATCTCGAAAATTGTCGGCGAATTTCTGGTCAAGCATGCCCGCAACTTTGCAAAGAGAATTTTCTATAATTATTATTTGCGCGATATGTCGCTCGCCTCTATTGAGCTACCGTTAGGGTTGCTGCTTTTAATATCAGGTAGCAGTTTCGGTTTTTATCATTGGACGAAATCTCTGAGCGAAGGTTTAACTACACCAGCCGGAACGGTAATGCTGGCAGCGCTGCCTATCTTTATGGGGCTGCAATTGATTTTGGCTTTCGTTGGCTATGACATTGCCTCTGTGCCACGAAGGCCATTGCATAAGTTACGCCGGATTATAAAAAACAGAACAACAGTTAATGAGGTTCCACATGGAAAATGAAGATCATGCTTGGTTGGATTACCGCGCCAGATTTGCGGATGTATATGATGAATCCAACTATGCCAGCCCTTTGCAATCGGCGGTGATGCGAGCAAGTCATCGCCTGACAGAAAAGCGTTTTCAAGAACGCGATCACTTTTCAAAAGTATTGGAAATTGGCGCGGGTACGGGTGAGCACTTAAGTTTTGTTCGTCATGGTTTTGATCAATATGTTTTATCCGATTTAGATGTGAAGACACTTGAAGTTGCTAAACGAAAACTGAACGACAAGTTCGGTAACAAGCTTCTGTTTGAAACGCAAAGCGGCGGTGAATTGAGTTATGCCGACAATAGCTTTGATCGCCTTATTGCAACCCATGTGCTTGAGCACATCTATCAGCCACACCTTGCACTTAAAGAATGGCGACGCGTGGTCAAAAATGGCGGGATACTTTCTATACTCATCCCAACGGATCCAGGTGTGGCTTGGCGACTAGGGCGAAATCTCGGGCCAAGAAAGAACGCCATCGCACAAGGTATCGCTTATGACTACGTAATGGCCAGAGAGCATGTTAATTCATGCAATAACCTAATTGCGTTGCTACGTCACTACTTTCCAGATCGAACCGAAGCATGGTGGCCTTTCCCGATTCCATCCATTGATTTGAACCTGTTTTTTGTTTGTCATGCCGTCGTGAAAAAAGTGGAAGACTGAAAATGGTGGTTCAAATTGTTGCGGTTTTGTGTGTGGTTGGTTTGGCGATAGGTCAGATTTTATTCAAGGTCAGTGCCACTTCGCTGACTCAGACTGGAAGCTTCTTCGCACCTAAAACCATCGCAATACTTTTTGCGGCAATGACACTTTATGCAATTACCTCAATAGCATGGGTTTGGGTATTGCAGAAAGTAGAGCTTGGGCGCGTTTATCCTTTGATGGCCCTGGCTTTTATTCTTGTCCCCCTGGGTAGCCATTTTATCTTTGGTGAGCGCTTTCAGTCTCAGTACTTTGTGGGCGTGGGGCTAATTGTGATTGGGATTGTCGTGGCAGTGAGGGCTTAGATTTTTGGTCCAGAGCCTAGGCGAATTGCCACCCGATGTTCACAGGATGTCGATCAGGCGGCTCACTGCCTGGTCAATGGATTCCGTGGAGTGTGGGTTGTCATGCTGGGTGCTTCAGGCGGTTCGTAGGGGCTGTTGATCCCGGTCATGTTGGGGAGCTTGCCCGTTGCGTGCCTTTTTGTAGAGGCCCTTGGGGTCGCGCTGTTCACACACCGCCAGCGGGGTGTTCACAAACTGAACTTGCCCCTGTTGGACGTACCGCTTAGCCGTTCCATTATGCGGCCTTCAATAGCTGTGCCGCGTGCCAGCTTTTCTCATACTGCATCGGGCTGACATAGCCCAGCGTCGAGTGCAAGCGTGCATAGTTGTAAAACGTCAACCAGTCAATTACCTCATCCATGACTTGTCGACGTGTCTCGAACTTTCGGCCATACAGACGCCCCACCTTTAATCGTCCCCACAGACTTTCAGTCGGTGCGTTATCCCAGCAGTTGCCTTTACGGCTCATCGAGCTTTTCATCTTGTAGCCCCTGAGCGTGCTCTGGAACTCATGCCCGCAGTATTGGCTACCCCGGTCCGAGTGAAAGATAAGACCTTCGTCAGGCCTGCGCCTGAACCACGCCATGTGTAGGGCATCCGTCACCGAGCTGCTTTGCATGTGGGCCTGCATGCTCCAGCCCACCACCTGACGACTGAACAGGTCAATCACGGCGGCCAAATACAGCCAGCCCTCGTCAGTGGCGATGTAGGTGATGTCACCCGTCCAAACCTGATTGGGTGCGGTCCTCGTGAAGTTGCGCTGCAGCAAGTCCGGCGCTATTGGCAAATGGTGTTTACTGTCCGTGGTGACGACAAATTTGCGTTTGCATCTGGCCCTGATACCGTGCTGCTGCATGAGCCGGCGTACCCGCTCTTTTCCCACGCGGTGATGTGTTCATAGCGCTGCTGGTCACTTTCGCCAGGTGCGCCCGTGAATTTAATCTCCTGGGCTGCGTTCAAAAAATCCTGCAATTGCGCAACGGTACGCAGCTTTGCCTCATCCATGTTGATCACCATCCTTGGATGATCAAGCCACCAGTTCAACCGCAAAATCCCGGGTTCAGGCTCACTCCATGGTGGAAATACGTCTCCCCTTCAGGCTCACACCACGTTAGACAAGGCCGGGGACTCGCTGGTCTCGATGATTTTAGGTATCCTGGCATGGAGTCTTACATCGTATTGCTTCGTCTTATTGCTAAGATACCTCGGCGTGTCATTACCCACGATGTCAGCCATGGCCATTTACCCACTGGCCATGTTGGCTGGTGCCGCTTCCATGTTGCCCGGCGGTGTTGGCACGACGGAAGTTACCCTCGTTGCCCTGCTTTCGCTTTTTGACGTGCCAGTTGGAATTTCGGCGCTGGCCGCCATCGGTATTCGTTTCGCTTCAATGTGGTTTGCGGTGCTCTGTGGCTTTGTTGCGTTAATCAGCCTGGAATTTTTAGGTTCGAATCGCAGATGCAGTTGCAGCCGGTTTTAAACTGTGAAGAGGGGCCAGGGGCTCAAGCTTAGAATAGATCCATGCGCCTCTCCCCTGAACAAATTGCGGCTATTTGACAATGCAGCGTGTGGGCTACTGAAAAGTTTTCCGTGCATTTTTCATGAATTTTGATTTTGATTCGCTTCTCTCCAATTCCCGCGCTTTATAAGTCAGCAGCTTGGTCCTTGTTAGGCAATGTGGTGCCCATGGTGGCCGCATTGGCTGCGGTGCCGTTTCTCATGCATCACTTGGGGCAGGAGCGTTTGGGTGTGCTGTCTCTGGTGTGGGTTATCGTGGGGTACTTCAGCTTTTTGGACATGGGCTTGGGCCGGGCGGTGACTGTGGCAGTAGCGTCTTGTCGTACAAACGGTATGGCAGGACGGACTGATGAACTGCATGTCGTGGGCACAGCTTCTGTGTTGCTGGTCAGCGTAGGCAGCGCTATAGCCTTGCTTCTGGGTTTGGGTATCGCGGGTTGGGGCGTGCCTGTGCGCTTGTCATCTCCAGAATTTCTTGATGAGGTAAAGCAGGCTTTGCTTTGGATGTTGCCAAGCTTGCCCTTGTTGCTGTTGTCATCGACTCTAAGGGGGCATCTGGAAGGGGTCGGGGCGTTTCGCTCATTGAACCTTTTGCGGATCCCGACTGGCGTGATGCTGGTTGCGGGCCCCTGCCTGACCGCGCTTTATTCGCCAGACCTCGTTTGGGCCTGTGCCAGCATTCTGGCGGTACGGCTGGTGCATGTGCTTGCTTTGCTATGGCTGGTGGCGCAGGAGATGGGGTTTCGTTTTTCGCCCTTTGCTCGGGCACTGGTACGCGCAAGCAGTGGTACCTGGCTGCGGCAGTTGTTGTCGTTCGGTGGCTGGGTGACCGTGAGCAACATCGTGGGCCCTGTGATTGTTTATGTGGATCGCTTTGTCATCGGTGCGGTTCTTGCTGCCAGTTCGGTGGTCATCTATGCCGTGCCGTTCGACGTGGTATCCCGTTTGCCAATACTGGTAGCTTCGCTGTGCAGCGTGCTATTGCCCGAGTTGGCGCGTCTGTCACGGAGTACTTCAAGTGGGCAGGAAAATATTTATCTGGTTCGCAGTCTGGTCAATCGGTCCAGCATGTTCAGTGCCTGGGTGGTTGCCGCCGTGATTGTGCTTGGTTGGGTGGCCACGCCATGGGCCTTGCGCTGGTGGGTGGGGGCGGCCTTCGAGGCGCAGGGTACACAGGTCACTCAAATCCTGCTGCTGGCATTTGGAGTCAATGCACTGGCTCAAATCCCGTTTACTGCACTACAGGCTGCGGGACGGGTTCGTGCGGTGGCCTTTTTGCACGCGGCTGAGCTGTTGCCTTATGGGCTTGTATTGGTTTGGGCGATTTCGTGGCTGGGCATTGAGGGTGCTGCTTGGACTTGTTTGTTTAGAAACATAATAGATTACGCCGTACTGGCCTGGATGTGGAATCGCCATTCTTCTCGGTTGGTAACTGGCACCAAGGGTTAATTCATGCAAAGCTACATTGATAAGTCGGAAGATTATTTTGCGCATGCGCGCAAGGAAATAGCCCCGTTGTTACCGCAGCAATGTGGCCGGGTGCTGGAGATTGGATGCGGGTCGGGGGCGACTCTTGGCTGGTTGCGCCAGGATCAGCGGGCCTCCTACACCGTCGGGGTTGAAATTGCGGAGGCAGCAGCCCAGAGCGCCAGAGTCCATGCTGATGAAGTGCATTGCCTTGATTTCGAGCGGGCCGAACTCACTACAAAAAACGGGAAATTTGACGTGATTTTGTGCCTGGATGTTTTAGAGCACATGGTAAATCCCCGGCTGGTTGTTGATCGGTTGGTTTCCCAATATCTTGCGCCGGGCGGGACTCTGATTGTTAGTTTGCCTAATGTGCGTCATTACAGCGTTGTATTTCCCCTGCTTCTCCAGGGGCGCTGGGACTATCAGGACGCAGGCTTGCTTGACCGGACACACTTGCGCTTTTTCACGCGTGGCACAGCTATAAGTCTGCTTTCGCACCCCCGACTGGGTCCTGTGCGTTGTATCGGGGCGGGGTTTGAGTGGCCTTCACGCAAAGGTATTTTTAATACCCTGACCGCCGGCGTCTTCCGGGAATTGCTGACTTACCAGTATTTTCTGGCCGCGCGCAAAAAAGATTGAATGGTCCAAGACTATCTTTTGATGATGGCAACACCTGAAAAAAATTCGCTGGATCTGCTGCGCCTGGTCTTCTTTTCTCTCTCGTTCCTGGTGACGAATGGCCTCGCCTTTGTATCTTGGCACCTTGTCGAGAAACGGGCTTTGCGTTTCAAGCCCGGAGTCCGGGCGTCATGATGAAACGTGTCGACGTGGTGGTGCTGAATTGGAACGGCTGGCAAGACACCATTGCCTGCCTCGCATCCTTGCAACGGCAGGATTATCCAAATTTCAATTTGTTGGTTGTTGATAACGGGTCGACCGATGGGTCGGTAGATCAAATCAAAAAAGCCATGCCAGCGGTTGAGTTGTTACAAACCGGGGCCAATCTGGGTTTTGGTGGCGGGTGCAATGCCGGTATGCGGCTTGCACTTGCCCGTGGCGCAGACTACATCTGGTTGATTAACAGTGATGCCACGGTTGATCCAAATGCGCTTTCGGCCATGGTTCGCGTGGCAGAGCAAACCCCGGTGCTGGGTGCGGTGGGCTCCGTTCTGTATGAGGCAGACCAGCATGACCGGGTTCAGTTGTGGGGTGGCGGCAGGGTTAATCTTTGGCTCGGTCGATCACAACATCGGATATCCCCCGGGTCACTTGATTTCATCTCCGGGGCATCCGTATTGTTGCGGCGCACCGCACTTGAAGAGGTCGGCCTGTTCGATCAAACGACTTTTTTCATGTATTGGGAGGACACCGACCTCGGTTTTCGGTTGCGCAAGGCGGGATGGCTGCTGGCTGTTGCGGACGACTCCCGGGTATGGCACAAGCAGTCTGCGAGTGTGGGAAAGCGCAGCCCCTTGCTTGATGAGTACTTCACTCAATCCGCTGTTCGGTTTCTCAGGCGCTACGCTCCGATTCCATTCGTTTCGATTTCACTCATGCTGGGCATGATGTTGGCAAAGCGGACGGTCATGGGTGAAATAAGCCGCGTTCGAGCAGTCCTCAAAGGATTTTTAGGCGCATGACTGCAACAGTGCCAGTTTCTGCGGTGATGCCTTGCTACCGCTGCGCGCAGACGATAGCGCGGGCTGTTGCGTCCGTAGCGGCGCAAACGAATCTGCCGAGGGAGCTTATTCTGGTTGATGACGGCAGTGCTGACGAAACCCGCTCTGTATTGCATGATTTGCGTAGCAGGTATCAGCCGGGCTGGATTAAGCTTGTTTTGCTGGATCAAAACGTTGGTGCGGCAAGTGCACGTAATGCTGGCTGGGCGGTAGCCAGTCAGCCGTATATAGCTTTTCTGGATGCAGATGATGCTTGGCATCCGAGAAAAATCGAGATTCAGTATGCCTACATGAATGCGAATTCCGAGGTTGTGCTGTGCGGCCACGGGTATCGGCGGCTTAACCAAAACGTATTGCCGGATTGGAACGTGGTTCAGGGCGATGCACAACGCATCCGCAAATGGGTATTGATGCTATCGAATAAATTCGTGACACCTTCAGCCATGGTTCGGCGCGATATTGGGCAACGTTTCGTCGAAAAACAGCGCTATATGGAAGACCATATGCTATGGCTGAAAATAATTTGCAGTGGTGGCCGTGTCGTAAAACTCTCCACTGAATTGGCTGCGATCTACAAGGAGCCATTTGGAGCAACGGGACTGAGTTCGCAGGTTTGGCTTATGGAGCGAGGCGACTTGGGAAATTACCGTCGACTCTATAACGGGAAATTTATCAAGGGCTATCAGTTCGCTGCGCTTGGCATTTACTCGGGTTTGAAGTACGTGCGTAGACTGTTCATCTATGGGGGGTATTTGCGATGGAAAAAATAGCTGATCGGGGTACGACAGATATTTCAATTTCCGTCGTTAGTCATTTACAGGTGGGTCTGATCGCCAAACTATTGGGAGATCTTGAGGAGAATTGTAGGGATTCCAATTTTGAATTGATTCTCACGCTTAACCTGGAGGAGAAGTTGCCTTTTGCCTTGGGCAGCTTTTCGTACCCGATAAAGATTGTCCGTAACGCTATTCCCATGGGCTTTGGCGCTAACCATAATCAGGCATTTACGCATGCGATCGGAAGGTCTTTTTGTGTGATGAACCCGGATATCCGCCTGAACAGTAACCCGTTCACCATATTGCTTTCGCACCTGGAGCATTCATCGGTCGGTGTGGTGGCCCCGCTGGTGCTCGGCGTTGACGGTGGAGTTGAGGACAGTGCCCGCCGTTTTCCGAGTCCGCTCAAAATACTGTGCAAGGTTTTTGGTGGGTGCAAGGGTAGCGACTATGTGATTAAGGACGAGCCATTCAGTCCTGATTGGGCGGGCGGAATGTTCATGCTGTTTCCGCGTAGTATCTTTGCCAGACTGGGCGGGTTCGATGAGCGCTACTTTCTTTACTACGAAGACGTGGATATTTGCGCCAGGTTGAGGTTGCTGGGTTATGACGTGCTTGTATGCCCTCAAGCCAAGGTGACCCACCAAGCGCAGCGCAGCAGTCATCGAAGTTTCAAATATTTGCGTTGGCATATGACGAGCATGATGCGGTTCTTTTTTTCGCCTGTTTACTGGCGATTGCAGTCCTCCCAGCGATGAGATTCTTGGTAACAGGAGCCAATGGTTTAGTGGGTAGCTTCCTCTGTGCTGAATTATTTCGGCGAGGGGATAAGGTCCGTTCGGCAGTACGGTCTGCTAACGCTAACGCTAACGCTAACGCTAACGCTAACGCTAACTTTGCTGATTTTGAGCGGACGATAGTTGGCTCGATCAACGGTGCCACAGATTGGTCAGCCGCGCTAGCTGATATGGATGCAGTCATCCACCTTGCTGCTCGTGTGCACGTCATGCACGACACTGACGCGGACCCGCTGGCCGCGTTTCGCGCCGTCAATGTGGCGGGCACACTGAACCTGGCGCGCCAGGCCGCCGCCGCAGGTGTGAAACGTTTTGTGTTCGTGAGCTCGGTCAAGGTCAATGGCGAAGGCACGTCACCTGGCCAGGCGTTTGCCGAGTCAGATTTACCTGCGCCCCAGGATGCCTATGGCGTCAGCAAGCACGAGGCCGAACAGGGCTTGCGTCAGCTCGCCGCCGACACCGGCATGGAGGTGGTCATCATCCGTCCGCCGCTGGTGTATGGCCCCGGCGTCAAGGCCAACTTTGCCGCCCTCATGCGGGCTGTGCAGCGCGGCTGGCCTTTGCCGCTGGGCGCGATACACAACCAGCGCAGCCTGGTGGCGCTGGACAATCTGGTGGATTTCATCGTGACCTGCACAAGCCATCCGCGAGCGGCCAACCAGACTTTTTTGGTGAGCGATGGGCACGACCTGTCCACCACCGAACTGGTGCGTGGCCTGGCGCGTGCGGCCAGGGTGCCTGCGCGCCTGCTGCCGGTGCCGGTGTGGGTTCTGGAGGCCGGAGCGACCCTGCTGGGAAAGGGCGACGCAGTACAACGCCTGTGTGGCAATTTGCAAGTGGACATTTCCAAAGCGCGCGGCCTGTTGGGCTGGGTGCCGCCGGTTTCGGTGAGTGAGGGCTTGCGGCGAGCCCTTGCCGGGGTAATTAAAGAGGACTGTTAAATGGGACGGGCAGCATGGAGCGGCCCAGATATTTACGGGTGGCTTGACTACCGCCCCCACAAGGATGACAGGGGGGCAGCCCAAATGCCATCGCCCACCGGCATCGTTTCGTCGCCGTCGTACAGCAGAACGCCCATCTTGAATTTATCGCCTGCGATGCTGGCAAGTTTCTTCAAGCCTCGCAGATCGCTCTCTTTGACGGTGGCCGATGCCTTCACCTCGACGCCCACTAGTTGTCCCGCAGCGCTCTCGATCACCACGTCAACCTCAAACTTATCTGCATCCCGGTAGTACATCAGGCGGTAGTCGCTGTCTGCCGTGGTGGTGTGTTTGAGCATCTCCCCAAAAACGAAAGTCTCCAACACATTGCCAAAGCGCGTGCGATCTTGTTGAACCTCCTCGCTGCTCAAGTCGAGCAGTGCGGCCAGTAAACCGGAGTCGATGAACTGCAATTTGGGCGTCTTTACAACGCGATTGAGGCGGTTGCGTGCCCACACGTTGACACGCTTGAGCAAATACATCTGCTCAAAGACCCCGATATAACGAGCGACCGTTTTGCCATCCAACCCGACCTGCCCACCAAGCTGGGTGTAGTTGCACATCTGACCGGCCGTCTGTGCCAAGGCGCTTAAGAAGCGCGGCAACTGATCGAGCTTCTCGATGCCGGCCACGTCGCGGACATCACGCTGAATGATGGCGTCAATATATTGCCGGGCCCAAGTGACGCGTCGCTTGGACGAAGCGCGCGAAATTGCTTCTGGATAGCCACCGCGCAACACACGCTCAACCAGATCATTGCCCAGGGTCGGCGTGTCCACCGTGAGAATTCGCCCCGCGAATACGCTATCAATCCAGTTCGCTGATCGACCCTCGATCTCGCTTTGTGACAAAGGCAGCAGTGACAAGGTCTCCATGCGGCCAGCCAGCGAATCGGCCACAGTGGGGAGTGCCATCAGGTTGGCCGATCCGGTCAGCAGGAAGCGTCCGGGACGACGATCTTCATCCACGCTTTTCTTGATGGCCAGCAGCAACTGGGGGGCGCGCTGAATTTCATCGATCACTGCCCGGTCCAAGCTGCGAATCAAGCCGACCGGATCTTCGCGTGCGGACAACAGTGTCAGCGCGTCGTCAAGAGTCAGATAGCGCAGCCCGTTGGCTGCCATTTGGCGAACAAGGGTTGTCTTGCCCGCCTGACGAGGGCCAGCCAAAAGTACGACTGGTGTGTCTTTCATGGCATCTGCGATGCGTGGCTCTATTCGGCGCGGGTAGTGGGCGGCAGTTTTCATGCACTCATGGTATCGTAAATTTCGGAATTAATAGCCGTAAAATAAGGATTTGTCAGTCGTTAATTGGGGATCAAGTTGGGCAACGAAACCATTCAATTCCCGAACGGACTGCCGTTACTTGCTAGTCGCAGCAAAAGCGGTGGCTGCAATCCTGACCATGCTCGGATGCAGGGTCCCCAGTTTTGGGATATGGCCATGCGGGGCATGGAGCGGAACGGAGAAGTAGACGTCGTTGAACGGCAGCTCAAGAACATTCCGTAGATCAAATTTAGTGTCGTAACTCAGTCCGGCGCTGGCATAGGCTGCAGGATGCTCGCCTTTTGAGATTCGGAACTCCCCACTGTAGAGTCGATCTGTTTTTTGGCTGGTCCCATATGCCACGCTTACAAAGATATGTCCTTCATCGTCTTCTTTAGTCGAAACGATGAGGCCGGGACGTGGCTTGGGTTTGGGATGGATGTTGTCAGGAAAATGGCACCAAACGATTTCCCCCGCCGTAGGCTCTAGCCACCAGCGCATCAGGTGCTTTCCATTTCAAAAAGGCTGCTGCGGATAGTCCCACCCTTAACCTTTGGGGCCGTTTTTTTGATCTGGCTGAGTTGGGATTTGGTCAGCGCACCTTCGTCGGCCTCGTATTGGGGCAAGAACTTGGTCGCCAGCTCATGCAGGGCCAAATGAATGATCTGCGTTTCATCCACGCCAAGTAAATCGGCCAGACGCTTGGCGGTTGTTCGGGTTACGCCTGTTGCGCTATCTTGAGCGCGGTAGCGGAAGGCGATTTGGGCGGTTGCGGCTTTCATAGGTCACCTCTGTGGTTGGAAGATATCTTAAAGATATCAGAGTGTGTGTCCCCTGTCAACTCTCTCCCGCCGGTGCAGACCCAATGAAGCGCATGCGCGCCGTGCAGCGCGGCTGGCCCTTGCCTGTGTGGGCTTTGCAAGCTCAAATTGACAAAATCCAAGTAACCAGTGTTGAAGTCTCGCGTCGCGCGACCATTACCAATGGCCACATCATCGAAGTGCCGTTACCGGCCGCTTATGGTTGCGGCGCTCCAGGCGTCAAGGTCCAGGTCCTCGACTCGCAAGCCATCGCCGAGGATGCCTTCGAAGACATTTGGAGTCGAGCCATGAACCACGCCGGTCGGCTTAAGGCGAGTAGTCATATCAGTGCATAATGCATATATGCATTGGAAGGAGTATTGGCATGCAAAAAAGGATGACTATCACCATGGATGAAGCGGTCTATGAGGGGCTGGTGCGCGTCGTGGGCCGAAGAAAAATTAGCGCTTTTATTGAGAGTCTGACTCGTCCTCTGGTTGTGGGCGATGATTTGGCTGCTGGCTACCGGGCCATGGGGCAAGACACAGCGCGTGAAGAAGAGGCATTGGCCTGGAGTGAAGCCCTGATCGGTGACGTGGCCCATGCGCCGCGGTGAGGTCTGGTGGGTAGATTTTGATCCCGCTAAAGGGGGTGAGATTCGCAAGACTCGACCTGCTGTTATCGTCAGTAATGACTTGTCAAACGCGCATCTGAATCGTGTGCAAGTGGTGCCTTTGACTTCTAATACCGGGCGTCTTTATCCCAGTGAAGCGGTCGTCGCAGTGGCGGGGCAGTTCAGTAAAGCCATGGCTGACCAGCTCACCACGGTGGCTAAAGAGCGCCTGACTACCCGTCTAGGTGTCCTTAATAAAGCTGACATCAAAATCGTTGAGCGTGTCGTTCAAATCCAGTTGGGCCTGCCGCTTTGAGCCTGTTACTGGTACCAGCGGACGAGAAACTTGGGATTTTATTCCAACCGATTTATAGCTTTTATGGCTGTAGCCATCAGGTTGGGTAAAAAAATGGGCATGATTGATGAAAAGGTCTAGCATGGTGTTCTGTTGGAGATGCTGGCCTGATAAAAAAGGGACGCTACCATTTTTCTCACCTTTCAGCTTGGCGCAATGATTGTTTTTGCATGAAGAGCTGGGTGCCACCGTTGTCGGCGGGCGGTGGCGGGGAATGGACTGCAACGATTTGCGGCCTTGCGATGACGGCGCAATCAGTCTACAATCTCCCAAAATGGGAGTATTTCTGATGCGGGTAGTTGCAAAGAGCACGCTGGTCAAATTTTGGAGTCAGCCGGAATGTGCCGATTCGAAAGGAGCCTTGCAAAGCTGGTTCGACGAAGCGATCAAGGCAAGCTGGAAGACCCCGCAGAATATAAAAGAGCAATACAGCAGTGCAAGCCTATGTGGGAACAACCGGGTGGTGTTCAATATCGCCGGTAACAAGTACCGTCTGGTCGTGGAGATGCAATACCGAGCCGGGATCGTTTGGGTGAAGTTCGTTGGAACCCATGCACGGTATGACCAAATTAACGTGGAGACCATCAATGAATATTAAGCCAATCCGAAACGATGACGACTTGCGCGCTGCATTCAAGCGGCTCGAGCCGGTGTTTCAGGCGCAAGAGGGGACGCCAGAGGCCGACGAGATGGAAATCCTTGTAACGCTTATTGAAGCCTATGAGCACAAGCATTACCCGACAGGTCCTGCGGATCCGGTCGATGCCATTAAATTCAGAATGGAGCAACAAAGGCTCACCCCGAAAGACCTGGAGCTATACATCGGCTCAAGTGGCCGAGTTTCAGAAGTGCTGAACCGCAAGCGTCGGCTAAGTCTGCAAATGATAAAGCGGCTGCACGACGGGTTGCACATCCCCTACGAAAGCCTCCTGGCAGCCGCCTAACGCCGGGTAATTGGGGTTAGATTCCAATTCATGCCATGAAAAGAACATTCGATCTTCTGCTGGCTGCATTTGCAGCCTGTTTTTTACTACTGCCGGTGTTGCTGGTCGCGCTATTGGTGCGCCTGACTTCCAAAGGCCCGGTGCTGTATTGGTCCGACCGGGTGGGGCGCAACAACACGATTTTCAAAATGCCCAAGTTCCGCAGCATGCAGATCGGTACACCTGCGGTGGCGACCCATTTGTTGAGTAATCCCGATAGTTATCTCACACCCATCGGCAGCTTCTTGCGCAAAAGCAGCCTGGATGAATTGCCCCAGTTGTGGAGCATTATCAAAGGCGATATGAGTTTTGTCGGGCCCCGCCCGGCGCTGTTCAATCAGCATGATTTGATTGAATTGCGCACCCGCAGCGGGGTCCATGAGCTGTTGCCGGGTTTAACGGGCTGGGCGCAGGTGAATGGCCGCGATGAGTTGCCCATTCCTGCCAAGGTCAAGCTCGATGTGGTTTACCTGAACCGCCAATCACTGTGGTTTGATGTTCGCATCTTGTGGTTGACTTTCGTCAAGGTGCTGCGCCGGGATGGGGTGTCGCATTGAGGTAGTCCGCCCCACAGTCTTTATTTGTCCGAAAAACATGCTATTTTCAGGACATATAGAAATCAACCAAATTTGCCCAATGCCACTCACCCGGCCACCTGCTGCCCGAAGTGGGCCTTGATGCTTCCCATGGCCGCGTGGGTGAGCCGGTTGCCGTATTGGCTGACCACCTGCCCGGCGGCCTGATTCGCCAGCCAGGCCGCTTGGGTGTGGCTATGGCCGTGCGTTACGGCATAGAGGAAAGCACCGGCGAACATGTCGCCCGCACCGTTGGTGTCGAGCGCTTTCACAGGGGCGGCGGGCACCGTGGTTTGTTGTGTGCCCTCCAGCACAATGCAACCTTGGGGGCCACGCGTGAGGCAGACGGTGCGCGCGAGTTGGCTGATTTGCTGGCAGATCGCCGGCAGATCTTGCGAGCCGCACCAAACCTGGGCTTCTTCCTCGTTGCAAAACAGGTAGTCCAGCCCTTGGCCAAGGATGGCGTCCAGACCGGGGCGGCAAAAGTTGATCATGCTGACATCGCTCAGGGTGGTGGCCAGGGCAACGCCGGCAGCTTGGGCGATTTGGCGCCCTTGCAGGGCCGCCTGCAGCCCGGTGGGCGATGCGGCAAGGTAGCCTTCCATGTAGTAGACCTTGGCGCGGGCAATGTCTTGCTCGTGCAGGGCGGTGTGGTCGAGTTCAGCGGTGGCACCCAGAAAAGTGCTCATGCTGCGCTCGGCATCGGGTGTGATCATCACCATGCAACTGCCGGTCTGGCCGGGTGCGGGCCGGGTGTGGGTGAGGTTGGTCGCCACGCCGTTGGCGATCAGGTCCTGGGTGTAAAACGCGCCCAGCTCGTCATCAGCCACACGGCAAGAGTAAAACGCCTTGCCGCCAAGTTGAGCCAGTGCCACCACGGTATTGCCGGCCGAGCCGCCACCGGTGCGCCGCAAGGTGATGGCTTCCAGATGGCCCAGCAACTCAGATCGCCGCGCGGCGTCGATCAAGGTCATATGCCGCTTGTCCACGCCCATGGCATGGAGTTGGGTGTCAGAGACTTCGTATTCAGAGTCCACCAGAGCGTTGCCGATGGCGTAGAGGTCGTAGGTTTTCATGGGTAATTGGTTTTGATATTGGAGAGGTGCGATAACCAGGTGCGGGCTTGGAGTGTATCGGCTGGTTGGATAAAAAAATCATATTTTTAACCCCTTGATGGTTTTTCAAAGAGATAATATGAATCATATAAAAATATTAGAAGTTGGTTTGTTCAGGGGTTTTTTAATTTCAATAGCAAGGTGTATGTCATGAATAATTTGATCGAGATTCAAAACCAGATCGAGAAACTGCAAAAGCAGGCGAGTGAGATCAGAGCGCAGGAATTTGATAAAACCGTCCAGGAGATTCTGGTCAAAATGACTGCGTTTGGCATTACCGTGAAAGATCTCGACACCGGCAAGGGGCGCGCTCGCAAGGCGGTTTCAACGACAGCTAAACCGTCAGCTAAACCAGCTGCTGCCAAATACCGTGGGCCCAATGGTGAAACCTGGAGCGGCCGCGGCCTGATGCCGCGTTGGCTGGCGGCGTTGGTGGCACAAGGACGCAGCAAAGAAGAATTTGCCATCAAGAGCTGATGTGAATCAAGGGCGTTAAATGCAGAGCAGGGTTTTGGGGTGGCCGCGTGCCACGAAGCGGCTGGTAGTCGTCGCATTGGATGTGGTTCTGGCGCTGGCAGCCACCTGGATAGCTTTCACGCTCAGGCTCGATACGCTCAATTGGCCCACTGGCGCCCAATGGTGGGTGTATGGGTTGGCGCCGGTGTTGGCGGTGCCGATATTCGTCAAGTTTGGCTTGTACCGGGCTATTTTTCGCTACACCGGCCAGGCCGCCCTGATGGCAACCGCGCAGGCGGTCGGCGTCTATGCCTGCCTGCTAACGACCGTGTTGTTGTGGCAGCAATGGCTGGGCGTGCCACGCACCTTGGGGCTGTTGCAGCCGCTGATATTTCTGTTGCTGGTGGGGGCTAGTCGGGCCACTGCGCGATTTTGGCTGGCCAACCTGGGCAACGCACAGGCAAAGACAAAAGACCGTTTGCTGATTTACGGCGCTGGCACGGCGGGCGTGCAAACGGCTTCAGCGCTGAATGTTTCTGGTCAGTTTGCGCTGCTCGGTTTTGTGGATGACGACCCGGCCAAGGTCGGGCGCAGCATTAACGGCGTACCGGTTTTTGCGCCAACAGAGGTGCCTGCGGTGGTGACTCAGCAAGGGGTGACAGACATTCTGCTAGCGCTGCCCAGCGTTTCAAGAGATCGCCGCAACAACATCCTTGATAGTTTGCGTGCGCTGCCGGTTCATATTCGAACGCTGCCCGGTTTGGCTGATCTGGCCAGTGGCCGCGTCACGGTGCAGGATTTTCGTGAGCTGGATGTGGAAGACCTGCTGGGGCGCGACCCCGTGCCACCCGATGCCGCGCTGCTGGCGCGCGACTTGGCCGGCCAGGTGGTGTTGGTGACCGGTGCCGGGGGCAGCATCGGTGGTGAGTTGACGCGGCAAATTGTGCAGCAAGGCCCGCGTCTGCTGCTGCTACTGGACCACAATGAGTTTGGTCTGTACAGCATTCATCAGGAGTTGCAGGGCATCTGCGCGGCCAGTGGCTTGGCCGTCGAATTGGTGCCGTTGCTGGGGAGTGTTGCCAACTATGCGCGCCTGCTCTCGGTTTGCGCCATGTACCGCCCGGCCACGGTGTACCACGCCGCCGCCTATAAACATGTGCCGATGGTCGAGCACAACGCGGGCGAAGGGGTTGCCAACAATGTGTTCGGCACGCTGAACATGGCCCGCGCGGCGCTTGCGAGTGGCGTCAAACGCTTTGTGCTGGTTTCCACCGACAAGGCGGTGCGGCCCACCAATGTGATGGGCGCCACCAAGCGCATGGCCGAGCTGGTGTTGCAGGCACTGGCCGCAGACAGTTCGCAAACCTGTTTCACGATGGTCCGCTTTGGCAATGTGCTGGATTCGAGTGGCAGCGTGGTGCCGTTGTTTCGCCGACAGCTGGCTGCTGGCGGGCCGCTCACCGTGACGCACGCCGAGGTCACCCGCTATTTCATGACCATCCCGGAGGCGGCGCAGTTGGTCCTGCAGGCCGGGGCCATGGCGGTGGGCGGCGACGTGTTTGTGCTGGACATGGGTGAGCCGGTGAAGATCATGGATCTGGCCCGGCGCATGGTGCAGCTCAGCGGCTTGACCGTGCGCGACGCCGCCTGCCCGAATGGCGACATTGAAATTGAGATCATCGGCCTGCGTCCGGGTGAAAAACTGTATGAGGAGTTGCTGATTGGTGACAACCCCGAGCACACAGCACACCCCCGCATCATGAAAGCGCACGAGCCTTTTGTTCCGTGGGCGCAACTGGTCGAAGAACTGAAAGTGTTGGAAGCAGCCGCTGGACGCGACGATCTGCCTGTCATCAAGTCCTTTTTGCGGCAGCATGTGCATGGCTATCAGCCGAGTTTGTCTACGCTGGACAACCATTAGCAGTCCGCGTTCCCTACCACCAGTTTGCTGCATATAAACAATGTTGTTTATAATTTATATCCGTGAATAGTAAAGAATTCAAGCGCTGGCTGACCCAACAGGGCGCGACTTTCCAGCCCGGAAAAGGCTCGCACTTAAAGGTGTACCTTGACGGCAAGCAGTCTGTTCTACCGATGCACAACACTGACCTGAAAACGGGCACGCTGGAAGGAATCAAGAAACAACTCGGATTGAAATAAGGAGCACATCATGTTTATGTACCCTGTCACTCTCACCCCTGACGAAGCGGATGGTGGTTTCGTTGCGACCTTTGTCGATATTCCAGAAGCCATTACTCAGGGCGATACCGAGGCAGAAGCCTTGGCTGCCGCGAAGGATGCGCTGGCGTCTGCCCTTGACTTCTACTTTGAGGATAAACGCGCGGTGCCTGCGCCCTCCAGGCCCAAGCGCGGTCAGCACGTTATCGAACTTGCGGCCAGTTTGTCGGCCAAGGTGCTGTTGCTCAATGAGATGGTCACGCAGGATGTGCGGCCTGCCGAACTTGCACGCCGCCTCAACACGACGCCGCAGGAAGTGAACCGGCTGACCAACGTGCGGCACACCACACGTATTGACGGCATTGCCGCTGCGCTGCAAGCCTTGGGCAAGCATCTGGATATGCGAGTGGTTTGATGGCTGACTGGGTCTCCCCTTGCTGTTTTATTTTGAAAAAATCATGACCGACGTTTCCAATATTTCCCCCCGCGAAAAGGCCGAGATTCTGGCCCAGGCGCTGCCTTACATCCGCAAGTTTCATGGCAAGACCATGGTCATCAAATACGGTGGCAACGCGATGACCGATCCGGCGTTGCAGGCCGACTTTGCCGAAGACGTGGTGCTGCTCAAGCTGGTCGGCATCAACCCGGTCGTGGTGCACGGCGGCGGCCCGCAGATTGAAACGGCGCTGAAGCGCCTCGGTAAAAAGGGCGAGTTCATCCAGGGCATGCGCGTGACCGACGCCGAAACCATGGAAGTGGTGGAGTGGGTGCTGGCGGGCGAAGTGCAGCAGGACATCGTGGGCCTGATCAACCAGGCCGGCGGCAAGGCGGTGGGCCTGACCGGGCGCGATGGCGGCATGATTCGCGCCCAAAAACTCAAGCTGCTGGACGCCCAGGACCCCAGCAAGGAGTATGACGTCGGCCAGGTGGGCGATATCGTCAGCATCGACCCCAGCCTGGTCAAAGCCTTGCAGGACGATGCCTTCATTCCTGTGATCAGCCCGATCGGTTTTGGCGAGAACAATGAGAGCTACAACATCAACGCCGACGTCGTTGCCGCCAAGCTGGCCACGGTATTGAAGGCGGAAAAGCTGATGATGCTGACCAACATCAGCGGCGTGCTCGACAAGGCGGGCAAATTGCTCACCAACCTCAGTGCGCGCCAGATCGACGAGTTGTTTGCCGACGGCACCATCAGCGGCGGCATGCTGCCCAAGATCAGCGGTGCGCTTGACGCCGCCAAAAGCGGCGTCAACTCGGTGCACATCATTGACGGTCGCGTGCCGCATGTGCTGCTGCTGGAGATTTTGACGGACCAGGCCTTCGGCACGATGATTCGTTCACATTAATTGCTCTTTTTTATATAGCTGCTTGTGCATACGCCATAAGGGTTAGAGGCATATTTCATGCGACTTTTTCTGGTTGAAGACGACGTCATGGTGGCCAGCGGTATCAAGCTGGGGCTCACAAACGCCGGCTACGCGGCGGACTGGGTGGGCGGGGCGCCCGCGTCACCTTGATGTTTGCGGCCTGACCCTCGAAAACGCGCAGGCGCGCTATGCGAGAATGAAATCAACCTCTCGCCTTATGAACCATGTCTGACGCCGAATCCACCTCCTCCCCCGCATCTTCCGAAACCTCTTCAGGCAGTGAGATCGCCCCCCCGGTTCGCAAGCGACCCAAACCGGGCGAACGCCGGGTGCAGATCTTGCAGGCACTGGCGACCATGCTGGAACAGCCCGGTGCCGAGCGCGTCACCACCGCTGCCCTGGCGGCGCGTCTTGAAGTGAGCGAGGCCGCGTTGTACCGCCACTTTGCCAGCAAGGCCCAGATGTTTGAGGGCTTGATTGACTTTATCGAGCAGACGGTTTTTTCTCTGGTTAACCAGATCGCGGAGCGGGAGAGCGCGGCTGGCATGACGGATGCCACCTCGGGCACGCGGCAGGCCGGCAAAGTGGTGGCGATGCTGATGCAGTTCGCCGAGAAAAATCCCGGCATGACGCGCGTCATGGTCGGCGATGCGCTGGTGTTCGAGAACGAGCGACTGCAACAGCGCATGAACCAGTTTTTTGACAAGATCGAGTCCAGTCTCAAGCAAAGCCTGCGCGGTGCTGCCGAGTTGAGTGGCTCGGCCACGCCCACGGTGGATACGCAGGTGCAGGCGTCGGTGCTGACCGCCTTTCTCGTCGGGCGTCTGCAGCGCTTTGCGCGGTCGGGCTTCAAGCGTTTGCCCTCGGAACACCTCGAAGCCAGCCTGGCACTGATTCTTTAAGCATTGCTGGAAAGACGCGCCGCGTTGCTGCGCGAGCCAGCGCTGTCCCCAGCACCTTAAGCCAGAAAAATATCGCCAGAAGTGACCGCCGGTTGCCAAGGACGTCAGAATTGATGCAAAATAGCACGATCGTTCTATTTTGTGCACCATGTCCGTCCCTGAATCATCCATCAAACCCCTGCGCGCCAGCAGTCGTCAAAGCTCGCACGGCGGGCACGCCCTGCAAAAAGGGCAGCAGACCAAGCAGGCGATCATCGATGCTGCCTTGAGGCTGGCGACGCAGATCGGGCTGGAAGGCCTGAGTATCGGCGCCTTGGCCGAAGTGACCCAAATGAGCAAATCAGGTGTCTTTGCGCACTTCGGGTCGCGCGAAGAACTGCAAATTTCCGTCATCCGCGAGTATTACGCCCGTTTTTTCGACGAGGTTTTTTCCCCTGCCATGGATGAAGCCCGCGGCTTGCCGCGCGTGCGGGCGCTGTTTGCCAACTGGATGAAACGCGTGGCCGTCGAATTGCAGTCCGGCTGCATCTTCATCAGCGGTGCGGTTGAGTTTGACGACCGGCCCGGCGTCGTGCGTGACGCCCTCGCCAGCTCGGTCAAGACCTGGCTGGCCGCCATGTACCGCGCCGTGGTGCAGGCCAAGCAGATGGGTCATCTCAATGCGGACGCCGACGAAGAGCAAATGGCCTTCGAAATTCACGGACTCATTCTGGCCTTGCACTATGAAGCCCGGTTTTTGGAAAATCCCGGCGCCATCAGGTTCGCCAACAAAGGTTTTGAAAACATTCTCGCCCGCTACGGCAAGCCGGTCGCTACCAAAGCAGCACGTTCCCCCAAATCAAACCCAGCCCTCAAGGAGAAGTAAGCATGCCTACCTATACCCCACCCCTGCGCGACATGCAATTTGTGATGCACGAACTGCTCAATGTCGTCGATGATTTCAAGGCGATGCCGCAGCACGCTGATCTGGATGTTGACACCGTCAACGCCGTGCTGGAAGAGGGCGGCAAGTTTGCCGTTGAAGTTGCCTTCCCGTTGAACATCAGCGGGGACACTGAAGGGTGCTCGATCGACCAGACCACCCATGCCGTCACCACACCCAAGGGCTTCAAGGAGGCCTACGCCAAGTACATCGAAGGCGGTTGGGCGGCGCTGGGTTGCGACCCCGCCTTTGGCGGCCAGGGCCTGCCGCTGGTGGTGAACCAGATGTTCTACGAGATGCTCAACAGCGCCAACCAGGCCTGGACCATGTACCCGGGCCTGACGCACGGCGCCTATGCGGCCCTGCATGCCCACGGCACCGAAGAGCAAAAGCAGACCTACCTGCACAAGATGACCAGCGGCGAGTGGACCGGTTCCATGTGCTTGACCGAGCCCCATTGCGGTACCGACCTGGGCCTGATGCGCACCAAGGCCGAACCGCAGGCCGACGGTAGCTACAAGCTCACCGGCAACAAGATTTTCATCAGCGCCGGTGAACACGACATGGCCGCCAACATCATTCATCTGGTGCTGGCCCGTCTGCCCGATGCGCCGGTCGGCATCAAGGGCGTCAGCCTGTTCATCGTGCCGAAGGTGCTGGTGAACAAGGATGGTTCACTGGGCGCGCGCAATGGCATTTACTGCGGTGGCCTGGAACACAAGATGGGCATCCACGGCAACGCCACGGCGCAGATCGTGCTCGACGGCGCCGTCGGTACCCTGGTGGGCCAGCCCAACAAGGGCATGAACGCCATGTTTGTGATGATGAATGCGGCGCGTCTGGGGGTGGGTAACCAGTCCCTCGGGCTGACCGAGGTGGCTTATCAAAACGCACTGGCCTACGCCAAAGACCGCATCCAGATGCGCTCGTTGTCCGGCCCCAAAGCCAAGGACAAGCCGGCCGACCCCATCATCGTGCACCCCGATGTGCGCAAGATGCTGCTCACCGCCAAAGCCTATGCCGAAGGCGGCCGCGCCCTGATGTGCTACAGCTCGATGCTGCTGGAAAAAGAGCAGAACCACCCGGATGAAAAAGTGCGCAAGGATTCCGGCGAAATGCTGGCGATGCTGACGCCGATCGTCAAGGCCTTCATCACCGACAACGGCCATATCTCGACCAATGCCTGCATGCAGGTGTTCGGCGGTCACGGCTACATCAAGGAATGGGGCATGGAGCAGTTTGTGCGCGACAACCGCATCAACATGATTTATGAGGGCACCAACACCATCCAGTCGCTGGATTTGCTGGGTCGCAAGATTCTGGGCAACAACGGCGCCACGCTCAAGAAGTTTGGCAAGCTGGTGGGCCAGCTGGTGGCAGAAGAAGGCGTCAACGAGAAGATGGCCGAGTTCATCACGCCGATTGCCATTCTGGGCGACCAGATGACCAAGTTCACCACCGAGATTGGTTTCAAGGGCTTCCAGAATCCCGACGAAGTGGGCGCCGCTGCCGTGGACTACCTGCGCGTGGCCGGCCACCTGGTGTTTGGCTACTTCTGGGCCCGCATGGCACAAGTGGCACTGCGTGAAATCGCCGCCGGTAACACGGACCAGTTCTATCTGGCCAAGCTGCAGACGGCCCGTTTCTACTTTACCAAACTGTTCCCCGAAACGGCAACCCTGATGCGCACGGCCCGCGCCGGCAGCAAAGTGTTGATCGATACGGATGCCGCGTTGGCCTGAGTGCTGACCCCGTGTCAACGAGGTTTTTAGTTTTTTCGTCAAGGAGCCACCATGTACAGATCATCGATCGCTATTGTTTTAGGCGCACTGGCATTCCCGGTGTTGGCCCAGATGACGCCCGCCGGTGTGTGGCGCAGCATTGACGACAAGACGGGGCTGCCCAAGGCCGAAATCCGCATCAGTGCGGATCTCGGCGGCGTGCTCAGCGGGGTGGTCGAAAAGGCGCTGACGCCAAGTGCCGAGCCCAACTGCGACCTGTGTGCCGATGATCGCAAGGGCAAGCCGAAGCTCGGGATGGAAATCATCCGTGGCGCCAAAAAAGCCGAGGGCAAGGAAGTCTGGGAAGGCGGCAAGATTCTTGATCCGGACAACGGCAAGGAATACACCTTGCGCCTGACTCCGATCGAGGGCGGAAAAAAGCTCGAGGTACGGGGCTACATCGCATTTTTCTTTCGAACCCAAACCTGGATCCGCGTACCTTAAGCGGTCTGTCCCGCAAAGGTCTCCCATTAAATTTTCAGGAACAACTATGTCCCGTTTTCAAGTTAAAAAAGTCGCCGTGCTCGGTGCCGGCGTGATGGGCGCGCAGATTGCCGCTCATCTGGTTAATGTCAAGGTGCCGGTCATTCTGTTTGACCTGCCCGCCAAGGAAGGTCCCAAGAACGGCATCGTCACGCGGGCCATCGACGGTCTGAAAAAACTCAAGCCCGCACCGCTGGGCGTGGCGGAAGACGCCGGCCTGATTCAGCAGGCCAACTACGAAGAGCACCTGGAGCTGCTCAAGGACTGTGACCTGGTGATTGAAGCCATTGCCGAGCGCATGGACTGGAAGCTCGATCTTTATAAAAAGATCGCCCCCTTCCTGGCTCCGCACGCCATCATCGCCTCTAACACCTCGGGCCTGTCGATCACCCAACTCAGCGAAGCGCTGCCGGAGGAAATCAAGCCGAACTTTTGCGGCATTCACTTCTTCAACCCGCCGCGCTACATGATGCTGGTGGAACTGATCAACACGCCCACCACCCAGCCGCAAATCCTGGACGACCTGGAAGCCTTTGTCACCAGCGCCCTGGGCAAGGGTGTGGTGCGGGCCAAAGACTCCCCCAACTTCATTGCCAACCGCGTCGGCATTGCCGGCATGCTGGCCACCATGAAAGAGGTGGAGAATTTTGGCCTGACCTACGACGTGGTGGACGATCTCACCGGCAAGAAGCTGGGTCGCGCCAGCTCGGGCACCTTCCGCACCGCCGACGTGGTGGGGCTGGACACGATGGCGCATGTGATCAAGACCCTGCAGGACACCTTGACGCTGGAGACCGATCCGTTCTACGAGAGTTTTGCCACGCCGGAAGTGCTCAAGACCTTGCTCGAGTCAGGTAACCTGGGCCAGAAGACCAAGGCCGGATTTTTCAAGAAGGTAGGGCGCGATATTCTGCGCTTCGAGCTCGATTCAAAAGACTACGTGCCGGGCGGTCAAAAGGGCGATGAGGTTTATGGCCGCATGCTGAAAAAGCCCGCTGCCGAGCGGCTGAAATTGCTGCGCAACAGCGAAGGCGCGCAGGGTCAATTCCTGTGGGCGATTTTGCGCAACAGCTTTCATTACGCCGCGGTACATCTGGCGTCAATTGCCGACAACGCGCGTGACGTGGACTTTTGCATGCGCTGGGGCTTTGGCATGAAACAGGGTCCATTTGAGCTGTGGCAGGAAGCCGGCTGGCTGACCGTGGCCAACATGATCAAGGAAGACATTGACGCGGGCAAGGCCCTGTGCAAAGCGCCCTTGCCCGACTGGGTGTTCAAAGGCCCGGTGGCTGACGCCGGTGGTGTGCACACGCCGCAAGGCTCCTGGAACCCCAGCACTGGCCAATTTGTGCTGCCGCGCAGCTTGCCGGTGTACGCTCGTCAGCACTTTCCCGAGAGCGTGCTGGGTGCCAATGCGCCCAAGGCCGAAGTCGCGGGCAAGACCCTGCATGAAGACGCAGCCATTCGTCTGTGGACGCTGGACGCGGACCATAACAGCCCCTCCGGTGGCGTGCTGATTGCCAGCATCAAGACCAAGATGCACACCATCAGCCCCGCTGTGGTTGAAGGTCTGATGCAAGGGCTGGCGCTGGCCGAGACGGACTTCAAGGGGCTGGTGATCTGGTCGCCTGACGAGTTGTTCTCCGCCGGTGCCGATCTGGAGTCCGTGCTGATGGGCTTCGCAGCCGCTGGCGTGCAGGCCATTGACGGTGCCGAAGCCGAGATGCAGCAAGCCATGCTCAAATTGCGTTATGCCAACGTCCCCGTGGTGTCGGCCGTGCGCGGCCTGGCGCTGGGCGGTGGTTGCGAACTGGCGGTGTACTCGGCCCGGCGCGTGGTCGCCATGGAAAGCTACATCGGCCTGGTCGAAGTGGGTGTCGGCCTGGTACCCGGTGCCGGTGGCCTGACCTACATTGCCCGTCGTGCGGCTGAGAATGCGGCAAGCTCTACGGGCAAGGATTTGCTGCCGTTCCTGACCGAAGGCTTCACTGCCGCGGCCATGGCCAAAGTCGGCACCAGCGCATTGGAGTCGCGCAAACTGGGCTACTTGCTGGAGAGTGACGTCATCGTGCCGCACAAGGACGAGTTGCTGTTTGTCGCCATCAATGAGGCCAAGGCCATGTTCAATTCGGGTTACCGTGCGCCGCACAAGCGCCAGTTTGCGGTGGCGGGACGCAGCGGCGTCGCCACCATCAAGGGCTCGCTCGTGAACATGCGTGACGGCGGTTTCATCAGCGCGCACGACTTTCATATTGCCAGCCTGATTGCCAACGTGGTGTGCGGCGGCGATGTGGATGCCGGCAGTCTGGTGGACGAAGAATATGTGATGACGCTGGAGCGCCGGGCGTTCTGCGAACTGCTGGTGCACCCTAAAACGCAAGAGCGAATCATGGGAATGATGTCTACAGGAAAGCCAGTTAGAAACTAATAACTTTGTGGGACCGACCATGAATTGCGCAGCAATTTTGCTCTGTCCCCAACTGATTGAGAGAAGTTCATGAAACAAATTCAAGAAGCCTACATCGTTGCCGCCACGCGCACGCCTATTGGTCGTTCGCACCGTGGATTTTTCCGCAACACCCGGCCGGACGATCTGCTGGTCAAGGCCTTGCACGCCGCGTTGGCGCAAGTGCCTTCGCTCGATCCGAAAATGATCGAAGATCTGATTTGCGGCTGCGCCATTCCCGAGGGGCCGCAGGGTCTGAACATCGCGCGCGTCGGCGCCGTGCTGGCGGGCTTGCCGACCAGCGTCGGCGGCATCACCGTCAACCGTTTTTGCGCTTCGGGTTTGAGTGCGGTGCAAATGGCGGCTGATCGCATTCGCGTCGGTGAAGCTGACGTGATGATCGCCGCCGGCGTGGAGAGCATGAGCATGGTGCCGATGATGGGCAACTCGCCGTCGCTGTCGCCCGCCATGTTCAATAACGACGAGAACATCGGCATTGCCTATGGCATGGGCCTGACCGCCGAGAAGGTGGCGACGCAGTGGAAAATCAGCCGCGAAGCGCAGGACGAGTTTGCGGTGGCGTCGCACAAAAAAGCGCTGGCCGCGATGGAAGCCGGCCAGTTCGCCGATGAAATGACACCGGTCGAAGTGATCGACCGTTCGCCCAACCTGGCGACCGGCGAAGTCATCGAGAAAAAACGCTTGGTCAGCCTGGACGAAGGCGCGCGTTTTGATACCTCGATGGCTGGTCTGATCAAGCTTAAAACGCCCTTTGCGGCGCGCGGTTCGGTCACCGCCGGCAACAGCTCGCAAACCTCCGACGGCGCCGGTGCACTCATTCTGGCGAGCGAGAAAGCGGTTAAGCAATTCGGCCTCAAACCGCTGGCGCGTTTCGTCAGTTTTGCCGCCAAAGGCGTGCCACCCCACCTCATGGGCATTGGCCCGATCGAGGCGATTCCGGCGGCGCTGCGCTACGCCGGCCTGAAGCAGGACGACATCGACTGGATTGAGTTGAACGAGGCGTTTGCCGCACAGTCGCTGGCCGTCATCAACACGCTGGGGCTGGACCCGGCCAAGGTCAACCCGATGGGCGGCGCCATTGCGCTGGGTCACCCGCTGGGTGCCACCGGCGCCATCCGTTCCGCCACCGCCATCCACGCACTGCATCGCAACAATCTCAAATACAGCATGGTCTCCATGTGTGTCGGCATGGGGCAGGGCGCCGCCGGTATTTTTGAGCGCGTTTAAGCAAAACAAGGGCCACAGAGGCGTGGCCCTTGTTTCAGCGTCACCCAGATGACTGTCTGCTATCCGGTGTGCTGCCACACTGCCTCCCCATGAGCTCACATCCTTTTGACACCGCGCTGCATTTGACGCCCGACTTCGGCGTCAAGCCCGATCAGTTTCTGGGCCGGACCAGTCCGGCCTGGTGGAACATGGTGGGGCCGTTTGGTGGCGTCAGTGCAGCGATTGCCCTGAACGCGGTCATGACGCATCCGTCGCGGCTGGGCGATCCGGTGGCGTTGACCGTGAACTACGCCAGTGCCTTGGCGCAGGGGGCCTTCAAGGCCGTGGCCACGCCGGTGCGCACCAATCGCTCGACCCAGCATTGGGTGCTGGAGTTGCGCCAGACCGATGCCAGCGGGGTCGAGGCCGTGGTGCTCACCGGCACCGCCATCACCGCCGTGCGCCGGGAAACCTGGAGTGCCAACGACATGCCCATGCCGGAGGTGGCGCCGCCCGACGCGCTGGCCCGACTCACCCCATTCAACGAGGCGGTGGCGTGGCTGCAGCGCTATGACATGCGGCCGGTGGCCGGCCCGCTGCCGTCCACCTGGGACGGTGGTGCCAGCAGTGATGATCCGCAGTTGGCCAGCCTGACGCAGCTCTGGATGCGGGACAATCCGCCGCGCCCCCTGGACTTCGCGTCGCTGGCCGCCATGGCCGACGTCTTTTTCCCGCGCATCTGGTTGCGCCGCTCGGTGATGGTGCCGGTGGGCACCGTTTCCCTCACCGTGTATTTCCACGCCGGGCAGGCGCAACTGGCAGAGGCTGGCGCCGGCTATTTGTTGGGGCAGGCGCGCGGGCAGGTGTTTCGCAACGGCTTTTTTGATCAGGCCGGGCAACTGTGGAGTGCATCCGGTGCATTGCTGGCCACGACGCATCAGCTTGTCTATTACAAGGAGTGACTGATGGCCTCCAATTCACTTGAGGAAACCACATGACTGAGATATTGATCGACACCAGCGCCGGTGTCATGACCATCACCCTGAACCGCGTGGAGAAGAAGAACTCCATCACCCGCACCATGTATGCGGCCATGGCCGATGCGCTGGCGCAGGCCGAAGCGGATGCGGCGGTGCGTGCCGTTGTGATCCAGGGGCACGAGACCATTTTCAGTGCCGGCAACGACATTGGCGACTTCCTGAACGCGCCGACTGCAACGCAGGACTCGCCGGTGTTTCGCTTTTTGCGCGGCATCAGCACCTTTCCCAAACCCGTGCTGGCGGCGGTATGCGGTCCGGCGGTCGGCATTGGCACCACGATGTTGTTTCATTGCGATCTGGTCTACGCTGGCGACAACGCGGCGTTCTCCATGCCGTTCGTCAACCTGGGCCTGTGCCCGGAAGCCGCCTCCAGCTATCTGGCGCCGCAGTTGATGGGCTATGGCCGTGCGGCTGAGGCGCTGTTGCTGGGCGAGCCGTTCCTGGCCGAGGCCGCGCTCGAGATGGGTCTCATCAGCCGCATCGTGCCACCGGCTGAGGCCGCCGCGCTGGCGCAACGCCAGGCCCTGAAGCTGGCTGCCAAACCGTTGAGTTCACTGATCGAGACCAAGCGCCTGATGAAAAAAGGTCAGGCTGGCATCGTGGCCGAGCGCATGGTGGAGGAAGGCGCCATCTTTGGCCGCATGCTGGGTGAGCCGGCTTCGCGCGAGGCGTTCACCGCGTTCATGGAAAAGCGCAAGCCTGATTTTGCAAAAGTTTAGATAAAACTAGGCTGTAGCCCCCGTTGAATAAGCGTAGCAAGCTATTAATTTTGTAGCGAAAGGGCCAATAAATGGCCCTTTCGATCCTTTGTCGCCTGTTCGTTCTGCGCTAGGCAACGGGCTGGACGCGTTCCGGCTGAATTACTGCGCGAGAATCCAGCCGATCAGGTTCTTGATCTCATCGTCGTTATTCGCCTTGGCAATCTTATGGGTTTCCTCATGGCCGTCGGAGAGTTTGACCTTCGCGCCCGATGTCAGGTGTTTGAATAGCGTGTCAACGGCATCAGGATTGCCCTTGTATTTGTAGGCGATCGCCTGGTAGGCGGGACCTTCCTTCTTTTTCGCGACAGCGTGGCAACGCAAACAGCTGTCCATGCGCGCGAGCTTCTTGGCTGCTGCGGCATCCACCGCCGCCACGGCGGACGTGGAAAAAAGCAGTGCAACTCCTGCCGTGACTAAACTGGTGAGTAGGTACTTGCTTGCAATCTGGGTCATTGTCTATTTCTCCTGGAGATCAATGGGTTGGGCATATGGATTACTGATCTTGTCTCCAAAAAGTATTCCATAGGGCGTGATTAGATTCGAAAGTTGGGGCTTGAAAATTGCGCAAACGCAAAGACCGACTTAACAAAACCTTAAGACGCCGACGGCAAACTTTCCAGCCTATGTTCGCAATTGAGAATCCGCCATGAAGACGACGCTTGTGCTAAGCGTGCTGTCGGTCGCCCTGATCCTGCCACTGTCCGCCCGTGCCGGCAGCCAGCCGCCACCGGCTATGGCAAATTCCTACCGTACCGAGTGCGGCAGTTGCCATGTCGCCTATCCGCCCGATCTGATGTCGGCCGGCGGATGGCGGACGATCATGGCGAGTCTCGACGCCCACTTCAGCGAAAACGCCGCGCTCGAAGAACCGGTCCGCCGGGAGATTGAACACTATCTCACCGAGCATGGCGCCACCAGCGAGCATCGCTTTGGCAGCCGCACCGATCCGGCGCGGCTCACGACCACGCGCTGGTTCCGTCGCACACACGGACAAGTGAAGTCGTTTTTTACGAATGCGCTCGTTGGCAGCGCGGCCCATTGCAGCGCCTGCCATCCGCAGGCCGAACAGGGACGCTACGCCAGGGAGGGCGCCATCCTGCCCCCACTGCCACGCTAGTTGGAACGCTTGGAGTTTGTCCGCCAATTCAGGTGCTAGCCCCCGTCCAATAGGCGTAAGCAGCTATTATTTATATAGCAAAATTGCCGGTATGCTAAGGCCATGAAGATTCTTCTCTTGCCCCTGTTGCTGTCGGCTGCCGCCGCCTTCGCCACCACCTGCGACAGCGGGCGGCGCCAGTCGCCGATTGACATCACCGCCACCGCGCGACAAAAGTTGCCGGCCCTGACGTTCGACTACCGCGCCGCGCCGCTCAAGATCGCTGACGATGGCCACACGGTCCGGGTGCGTTTTGCCAATGGCAGCCTGTTGCACATCGGCGCCCAGCGCTACACGTTGCAGCAGTTTCACTTTCACACCCCGGGCGGTGACCGCATCGCGGGTGAGGAGTTCCCGATGGCGGCGCACCTGCTGCACAAGAGCCCCTCCGGGCAGTTGCTGGCGGTCGTGGTGCTGTTTCGCGTCGGTGCCGAGAACCCGCTGCTCGAATCGCTGCTGCCGCTCATTCCGGCAAAAGCCGATGGGGACCACACGCCCCCAGGCCTTACGGTCGATGCCCGCGGCCTGCTGCCAGCCCGTAGTGGCTATTACCGCTACCAGGGCTCGGTGACTGCGCCGCCCTGCACCGAGGGCGTCGATTGGATCGTCCTCAAGCAGCCGCTTGAACTCTCGGCCGCGCAACTGGCGCGCTACCGCAAGCGCTTTGCCGACAACGCCCGCGCCGTGCAGCCGCTGCACCAGCGTGTGGTGCAGGAAAGCCTTTAGCCCGCATCAAGCCACAGCAGCGCGCAGAACAGCGCTCTCTTGCTTCAAGTTAAAGTCAGCAGCTAACAAAAGTGCGGAATAATGCCGCCTTTGCCATGCTGGCAGTTCGCCATCGCTACCCAAGGAATCCGCCATGCACCATCACCCCCCTTCACGCCTCACGGCCACCCTGCGCGCCGCCCGCACCGGCCTGATCGCGTTCACTATTGCCTTGCCGGTCTGGGCTGTGACGGATAAACCCGCCAAATCGGCCGGTATCGAAGTCAAGGTCACGCCGGAGATGACCGGCGCCGGCATCGTCTCCAGCGGCGTCACGCTGCCACCAATTCCGCCGGTGACGGGCAACCGCACCAACCCGGTTCAATCCTGGGGCAAGCCCTTGCCGTACCCGATCGTCATCGCCGACCGGCGTAACAACCGCCTGATTGAAATCGCCCCCGACAAGAGCATCGTCTGGGAGTTTCCCTCGCCCAGCCTGAAGGTTTACCGCGGCAACGAAGACGTCAACTTTTCAGTCGATGGCAAGCAGCTGGCCGTGAGCGAGGAAGACAACTTCGACGTCCACCTCGTTGATTACGAAAAGCGTGTCCTGACCTGGACTTACGGCACACCCGACACCCGCGGCAAGGGCGATAACCTGCTGAACTACCCGGACGACGCGCACCTGCTGGCCGACGGCAAGTTCATCACCGCCGATATCCGCAACTGTCGCGTCGTGATCATCGACCCGAAAGACAACAAGGTCGTCACCCAATGGGGCACACCGGGCAAATGCAAGCACAACCCGCCCCATGAGCTGGCGCACCCCAACGGGGCGACGCCGCTGGCCAACGGCGACCTGTTGGTGACCGAAATCAGCGACGCCTGGATCTCGCGCATCACGCGCGAAGGCAAGGTGCTGTGGAGCGTCAAGGCGCCCAACATGCACTACCCGTCGGATGCTTTCCCTACCGTGGACGGCAAGCAGATCATCGTGGCTGACTTCTGGAAGCCGGGCCGCGTCGTGATTTTCGATCCGGCCACGCGCAAGGTCACCTGGGAATACTTCGTCAAGGACGGCGACAAGGCGCTCGACCACTCGTCCATTGCCCGCGAACTGCCCGACACCGGCGACATTCTGGTGGTGGACGATTTGAACGATCGCGTGATGGTGATCGATCGCAAAACCAAGGAAATCATCTGGCAGTACGGCGAAAAGAACAAAAAGGGCCACACCCCCGGCTTGCTGAACTACCCCGATGGTTTTGACATTGACGTGTTTCGGGACTGGAAGTCGGCGCAGCGCAAGTAAGAGCAGCGCAACGACGCGCGCCCAGGTAATTTTGCAAAGCGACTGCTTGTTAAAAATAAATAATCTGGGTATGCTGCGAGGCAATGACTGCCCCCGCCTTGCTTGACCATCACGAATCCGGGTCGCCCCTCGACCTTGTTCCCAAGCGGGCGCGCGGCCGGCCGCGCAAGACCGAGGAAGAGCGTGACGACGGCAATCGCCGGCATGAGTTGATCACCGCCGCCGCCCGGTTGTTTCGCGATAAAGGTTTTGACGCCACCAGCACGCGCGATATTGCGGCGGCCGTCGGCATGCACAGCGGCTCCCCGTTCTATCACTTCAAAAGCAAGGATGCGCTGCTTCATGCCGTGATGGAAGAGGGCATGCACGCGGCCATGGCGCGCCAAGCCAGCGCACTGCATGCTGCTGGCGTGAACGAAGCCACCGCTGACGCGCCCCTGGTGCAGATCCGGCGGCTGATTCGCGCCCACTTTGACACGCTGCTGGGGCCGGGCAATGACTTCATCCCGGTGATGCTGTACGAACGCCGGGCCCTGAGTGCCGCGCAGCGAGCGTCGCTGGACAAGCTGCAAGCGGACTATGAATCGGCCTGGACGCCGGTGCTGGAAGCCTTGCACGCGAGCGGCCAGTTGCACGCGCCGGTGAAGCTGTCCCGGCTGTTGATTCTTGGCGCACTGAACTGGTCGGTGCAGTGGTTCGACCCCCAAAAAGGCGCGTCGCTCGATGAACTGACCGATGCCGCCATGGCTTTGTTTTTTTAGGAATCCTGATGACCCAACACCTTGCCGCCTCTGCCGAGATCGAGTTCGAACAGGAGTTCGTGGCCGGACTGACCAAAGTCTTTGAGGAAATGATTGTGTTCAATCAGGTGCTGGGCCTGAAGATCACTTCCCTCAAGTCGACCCAGGTCCGGGCCCGCATCGACATGAAGCCGGACCTGATTGGCCACTTCAGTTTCAACCGGATTCACGGTGGCGTCATCAGCGCCGGGCTGGATGCCATGGGTGGACTCGCCGTGATGGCCGCCATCGGTGCGCGGCATAGGGATGAGACGCCGACCCAGCGCCTGCAACGGTTCAGCAAGCTTGGCACCATCGATCTGCGGATCGACTATCTGCGCCCCGGCATTGGTGAGTACTTTGAATTGCGGGCCGAGGTGATGCGCCTTGGCTCGCGGGTGGCGTCCACCCGCATGGAGTTTCTGGGGGCGGACGGCAAGCTGCTGTCGACCGGCTCGGCGGCCTATATCGTGTCCTAGCCCCGGCGCTGAAAAGAGCCGTGCCTAAAAAGCGTAGCGAGCGCGGATTGCCGCGAAATTAACGCCGTCGTTGGGTTTTTTGATGCCGCCATTCGAAAAATGCTGCAGCTTTAGCCCGAGATCCAGCTTGTTATCGAAAACATACCCGATGCCCACTTCGTCACCGAACTGGAGACGGGTCGAGAGGTGGCTGTTGTCATTGTCGTAAAGATCGGAGAGCAGATGAATGCCGATCCCTGCTTCACCGTAAAAGCCTTTTTTGCTGTCCTGCTGGAAGCGGAATACGGGCGTGAGGCCGACGCTGGTGATGTGTTGCGTTTCGCCCGGGATGTTCTGGTATTGCGTGCCGCGCCATTGTGCCAATGACAGATCCCAGTAGCCGCCAATGTGGGAGTCATTGGATTGAAACCAGCGGTTCGCCCAGTCCCATTGCACCCCAAAACGGACCATTTGCACTTTTTCTCCTGCCGCCAGTTCGAGGGATGTGGAATTAATCGCATGCGCCGCGCCGTGAGCGGCCGTCAAGGCGATGCAGGCGAGCAGGCTCTTCCATTGATCGAATCGCATAATTCATTTCCCTTTTCCTGCCGTTGAACGATTGATTCAAACACGAAACAGCCTCTTTGTACCGGCTCTTGTGTGCAGGCGATTGATGGAACGCAATGCTCGCCTAACTGTGCCCTCAGCTCCTGTGGCATAAGCGCAGGCAGCTATTGAAATAATAGCAACTTCAAGCCGGTTTTTTGGGCACTTCACGCGGTTGGCCATTCTCATCAATCGCCACGTAGGTGAGGGACGCTTCCGTCACCTTGATGTATTCGCCCTGCGAGCCAAAATGTTCGGCAAAGACCTCCACCTTGACGGTGATCGAGGTGCGACCGATGCGCGTCAGCTTGGCGAAAAACGACAGAATATCGCCTACCCGGACCGGATGCTTGAAAACAAACTCATTCACCGCCACCGTGGCCATGCGGCCCCCGGCATAGCGCGCCGGCACCACGGAGCCGGCCAGATCGACGTGCGCCATGACCCAGCCGCCAAAAATGTCGCCATTGGCGTTGCAGTCGCCGGGCATGGGAATGACCTTGAGCACCAGCTCCTGGTCGGTCGGCAACTGGACGCTTGCGGCGCGGCCAGTTGCGGCGGTGTTCGGGTTTGGTTTTGCAGACATGGGCACAATCAAGGTTGTTTTACAAAGTGTAGAGGACAGCGCTGGCTTGGCTACGCGCAAGCTGCGGTCTGTCCCGCAAAGTTTTAGGAATTGTCACCCATGCGCCGCTCTGGCGAACATACCCACTCCCATCACGGCGCCGCCCCCGCGTCCACTCCCGCCGCCACCCGGTCTGACTGGGCCACCCTGCGTCGCCTGTTTCCCTACTTGTGGCAATACAAATGGCGCGTAATGGCCGCACTGGCGTTCATGATTGGCGCCAAAATGGCCAACGTCAGCGTGCCCTTGCTGCTCAAGCAACTGGTGGACACCATGAACCCCAAAGGCGGTATCGACGCCCGGGCCTTGCTGGTGGTGCCGGCGGCCTTGCTGTTCTCGTATGGGCTGCTGCGCTTGTCCACCACCTTGTTTGCCGAGTTGCGCGAGCTGGTGTTTGCCAAAGCCACGGAAGGCGCGTCGCGCACGATTTCGCTGCAGGTGTTCCGCCATTTACACGCCTTGAGCCTGCGCTTTCACCTGGACCGCCAGACCGGCGGCATGACGCGCGACATCGAGCGCGGCACGCGGGCAGTGAATTCGCTGATCTCTTATTCGCTGTACAGCATCATCCCGACGCTGATCGAGGTGGCCATGGTGCTCACCTACCTGGCCGTCAAGTTTGACATCTGGTTTGCCGGGATCACCATCGTCGCGCTGGTGTTCTACATCACGTTCACGGTGATGGTGACCGAGTGGCGCACCCAGTACCGCAAGCAGATGAACGAGCTGGACTCGAAGGCCCATAGCCGGGCCATCGATTCGCTGCTCAATTACGAGACCGTCAAATACTTCAACAACGAAGAATTCGAGGCCCGCCGTTACGACGAAAACCTGGAGCGCTACCGCCGCGCCGCGCTCAAGAGCCAGCGCACCTTGAGTTTGCTCAACACCGGCCAGCAACTGATCATCGCCACCGGCCTGGTGGCCATGCTGTGGCGTGCTACCCAGGGCGTGGTGGAGGGCCACATGACACTGGGCGACCTGGTGATGGTCAACGCCTTCATGATCCAGCTCTATATTCCGCTCGGCTTTCTGGGCGTGCTGTACCGCGAAATCAAGCAGAGCCTGACCGACCTCGACAAGATGTTCACCCTGATGGAGCGCGACCGCGAAATTGCCGACCTGCCGGGTGCCCAGCCGCTGCGGGTTGACGGTGCCAACGTGACGTTCAGCCACGTCAACTTCGCCTACGACCCGGCACGGCCGATCCTGCACGACATCAGCTTCGAGATCCCGGCCGGCAAAACCGTGGCCGTGGTCGGCCCGTCAGGCTCGGGCAAGTCCACCCTGGCGCGGCTGCTGTTCAGGTTTTACGATGTGCAGCAAGGCCAGATTCTGATTGCCGGGCAGGACATCAAACAGGTCACGCAAGCCAGCGTGCGCCAGGCGATCGGCATCGTGCCGCAAGACACGGTGCTGTTCAACGACACGGTGGAATACAACATCGCCTATGGCAAACCCGGTGCCACGCGCGCCGAGGTCGAAGAGGCGGCCCGCAGCGCCCACATCCACAATTTCATCAGCGCCACGCCCAAAGGCTACGACACCATGGTCGGCGAGCGCGGCCTCAAACTATCCGGCGGCGAAAAGCAGCGGGTGGCGATTGCCCGCACCCTGCTGAAAAACCCGCCGATCCTGATCTTCGACGAAGCCACCTCGGCACTGGACTCCGCCAACGAGCGCGCCATTCAGGCCGAGCTGCAAAGCGTGGCGCAGAACAAGACGACGCTGGTGATTGCGCACCGCCTGTCCACCGTGGTCGATGCGCATGAGATTCTGGTGATGGAGGCCGGGCGGATTCTGGAGCGGGGGACGCATGCGGAGTTGCTGGCAGCGAATGGGCGCTATGCATCGATGTGGGCGCTGCAGCAGAGTTCGGAGTGATTTTTTGTGTTTTAGGCCTGTAGCCCTCGTGGAATATGCGCAAGCAGCTATTTAAATGATAGTGGATGTGGCCGATAACAAAACTCAATCCCGCACTCTTGAGTGACGAGAACGCAGCGTTGCCGTCTTTCGCCAGCGGCAGCTTTATGGAGTCTCAATTCGCGGCCGGTAAGCCACCGGTCATGGCAACCTGCTCCGTGCCCACGGCTCGTCAGTTGATCTTCGGATAAAGTGGTTTCATAGCAGTCATACTCACTGTCAAATATGCAGGCAACATCTCAGTTCCGTTGACTTGCTTTTGACGAGTACGTGAGGAGACTAAAGGCAAATTACTGAAGGCTGAAATTAAAGTCTTGCGAGGCCATAACTTCCGTAAGGTTGCTGGTGCATTTGTATTGCAACATTGCATTTCGAACGGCGGCATGAAAGATACGTGGACCTGACAGGATGACGACCGCACGAACGATGCCGTCCTGAATCGTGGCCTGCGCTTTAACCACACCTTGTGTGCCATCCAAAATGGCTTTGCGCGGCATCTCCGGCGCAACTTGCGTCGGACAAACAGTAGCCATATCCGTGCGCGCAGCCACCACGGGTGCCAGGGCTGGCGGTGGCATCGGCGCAATCGGCGCCACAAGCACAGGTGGCGTGGGGATCGATTCAATCTGAGCCATTGCTGTGACGGGCGTAGGCACTTCAGACTTCGGCATAAAAGGGGGAGGCGGTGCTTCAGGTTTTGAGGCCAGCGGTTTGCTCGTTTTGGGGTGCGGTGGAGGTGGCGGAGGTGTAATCGCCACCTCTTGAATCAGAACCGCTTCGAGCGGTTTCATCAAGAGCGTCAAGCCCTTGCCGGCGGTGCCGGAAATCAGCGCCCAGCCCAAAAAGAGATGGAGCACGACCACAATGGTGATGCCCCGATAGGGCTGCGACCAGTTCGCAATGCTGTACAGCCGCTGTGTGTCTCTTGCAGTCACCGAGCGGAAAAACACCGATTTCCCAGGCCAATGACTCTGAAGACACATTGCAGCCGCTCACCACTGGCAGCTATCTGGCTGTTCAGTTTTCGAGTTTTGGGGACCTGCCAGCGGTCATTCATATTGCCCGCATCGTGCCCACCGCTGCCAGTCAGTACCCGGGTCGTCGCCTGAAAGCTGACCGTCAGGAGCGGCACACGTAGCTTGAATTTGACACCGTCACAACGCTGAAATATTTCCATGCGAATCTCTCGTCATGGAAAAAACGGTTTCAAATGTGCATCGCCTTGAGCCCCCCCATATCCGTGTCAGTGCGACATCGGCTGCGGACTGACCATGCAGCTGGTCCGCTCGATCTTCCTGTCCGACATACACCTGGGTACCAAGGCGTGCCAAGCGCACCACCTCCTTGAGTTCCTGAAAGAATATTCATCCGAGCACGTATTCCTGCTCGGCGACATTATTGACTTGTGGTCCATGAGCCGGGGTGGCGTGCATTGGTCTGCGGCACAGAACACTTTCGTGCAAAAGATGCTGCGCCGGGCCAGGCATGGCGAGAAAGTCATTTTCATTCCAGGCAATCATGACGAAGCGATGCGCGAATACGTCGGCACCTTGTTCGGCAACATTCTTGTGGACCACGAATACATCCATACCGCAGCGGATGGCCGTCAATACTTGTTGTTGCATGGTGACGAGTTCGATCAAGTCACGCGCCATCACCGGTGGATCGCCATTTTGGGCGACAAGGCGTACGACCTGTTGGTCAGTCTCAATATCTACTTGTCCTGGCTGCGCCGCACACTCAGACGCCCCGGCTACTGGTCCTTGGCCGGCTATGCCAAGCGTAAGGTCAAGACGGCCGTCAGTTTCATCTTCAACTTTGAAGATGCCATCATGCGCCACGCACGTGAGAAGGGTCTGGACGGTGCCATTTGTGGCCATATCCATTGGCCCATGATCAAGGAAGTCGATGGCATGCACTACCTCAATTGCGGTGACTGGGTGGACAGCTGCACCGCCATCGTCGAGCATCTGGATGGCCGCATGGAGCTCATCCTGTGGAACGGAGTTCCAAAACCCAGTCTCGCGCAAACCGTCAATACTTGAGAAATACACAGTGGAAAGTCCATACAAAGGTAAAACCGGTATCCGGCGTTTACTCAATGCCTTCAAGTACTCGTGTGCGGGGCTGCAAGAAGCTTTTCGCAATGAAGACGCGTTCCGTCAAGAGGTGCTGCTGGCCAGCGTGCTGGTGCCGCTGGCATTCTGGCTGGAACATGAAATGCTGGGCCGCGCGCTGATGATCGCTTGCGTGCTATTGCTTCTCATCGTCGAGTTGCTCAATTCAGCGATCGAGGCAACGGTAGACCGCATCTCCCTTGATGATCATCGACTCGCCAAACGTGCGAAAGATATCGGCAGCGCAGCCGTCTTGCTGAGCCTGCTCAATCTGGTCCTGGTTTGGGCCTTGGTGCTGCGGCACTGACTTAACCACCGTAGTTGCCATGAAAATCCTGTTTATTTCTGATGTCTATTTCCCGCGCGTGAACGGTGTCTCCACGTCAATTGAAACCTTCCGCGGAAATCTGCGAGCACTTGGCAACACCGTCCACTTGGTCGCGCCGGACTACTTGAAACCGAGCGCTGACGAAACCGATATCCTGCGCGTACCGGCACGGCGCGTGCCGTTCGACCCCGAAGACCGCTTCATGGGCTACCGGTGGGTCATGCAGCATCTCGACAAATTTCGCGACGAGAAATACGACATCATCCATATACAAACGCCCTTCGTGGCGCACTATCTGGGCACCAGGTTGTCGCGCCTGCTTGGCGTTCCATGCGTGGAGACCTACCACACGTTTTTTGAGGAATATCTGTACCACTACATTCCGCTGTTGCCTAAGAAAGTGCTGCGTTTTGCTGCACAGCGGTTCTCGCGGCACCAGGGCAACAGTCTGGATGGGATGGTTGTGCCGTCACATCCGATGTTGCAGGTGTTGAAGCACTACGGCGTCACAACACCGACCGAAGTCATCCCGACCGGAATTGCACCCGAGAGTTTTGCAGCGGGAGATCGCGCCGCTTTCCGGCAAAGGTTCGGGATTGCGCAGGACCGCCCCATGTTGCTTTTTGTGGGACGCGTCGCGCACGAAAAAAACATTGTATTTTTGCTCAAGGTCGTCGAGCGGGTCAGAAAGGAAATTGCTGATGTGCTGTTCGTCATCGCCGGTGAAGGACCGGCGCGCGAAAGCCTGGCGCGTGAAGTCACTGCACTCGGGCTCGGCGCGAACGTCATGTTCATTGGGTACCTGGACCGTCATACGGAATTGAACAGTTGCTATTGCAGCGCAGACATCTTTATCTTCGCGTCGCGAACAGAAACGCAGGGACTGGTTTTGCTCGAAGCCATGGCACAAGGCGTACCCGTGGTCTCCACCGCCGAACTGGGAACGCGCGATGTATTGCAGGATGGCCAAGGCGTATGGATTGCACAGGAAGAACTGACCGACTTTTCCGGCAAAGTGGTCAGAATGCTGGGCGATGCGCGGGTGCGCAAAGACCTCGGCGTCTCGGGATGTGACTACGCGCACGAATGGTCGGCCAGCAGGCAGGCGCAACAGATGCTGTGCTTTTACCGCTCGGTACTTGACCGTCGCGAATTGTGCAATAAGTGAGTTTTGCCGTGCGCCGCAAATATTGCGTGTTGTGCTTGAGTCTGCTACTGTCCCAGGGTGGCCAAGCCCATGCGTCGCCAACATGCGCCGCAACCATCAGTGAGCTAAGGCTACTGCTGGGCGAGCCGAATTTCCCCGTGAAATGGGAAGAGACCACTATGGACGACGGCAAGCCCTTGCTGGTGTCAATTCTTGAAAAAGATGGATCGCTCTGGCTGGAATTCATCAAAACCCGCGAGGGCCTTTGGGCGCAGAGCGCTGGCGTCATTTGCCGCTCTGGCCACGACTTTGAAACCCGCTTTGGTCCAGAGCAGATTCGTCTCGGCCCGGCCGCCAATTGGGTTTTGCGCTTCGCCTTGGCAAACGGCGGCAAATTCACGCTGACGCGGCTCGAATCAGACAAACTGCGCATTTCGGGCGGCGGTTGGCGTGGGACTTTCTTGCCCAGCCCAAAATAGACTCCATAAGTGTCAGGATTGCAGCGGGTGCGGGTGCCGCGATCATCGAAATCGATGCCACATTGCTGACGCTTAGGCTGCTGATGTCAATGTCGGGGATGGAGTGAGCATTTTGGATAGCCCTATGTCGGCAGTCAGTCCTTATGCAGAGATCTGCATAAGGACACATTTCTGACGTACAAGATCGAAACTGAACAGCCACAAAGCGGTCAGCGCCGAGAGATCGTCCTTGCTGACCTTGCGATGATCAAGCAGTGTTGTGACCAATACCTGGTGAGCGACTTTGACTTCACGGACCGTGAGTTCGTCGGGGAAGAGAGCGTACTGCTCGGGCGTCATCCACTCTGGACGCGCCGCAGGCTTGCTCCAGTGCACGATGTGATCGCGCGTGCCCAGCGACTGCCCACGGCGGAAGTCGGTGATGCGCGATCCGTTTTGCTCGAACAACACATCCACACCCGCGGCCATCAGAGTGGCGATCAGGAAATAGTTGCAGTACAGGGCATCGGCGAGCCAGTCCTAGTTCACCGGTGCCCTTGCCGCTGTGTGGCCCTACTGCGTATTCCGGACCAAAAACGCCACCCAATCCGGCGCAAAGAAGCCAGTCGTTCCGATTCAAAAAAGCCAACGATTCCGGGCCGAACCTTGCCAGTACATTTTCTGAAAAATGTTGCCCAACGTTCCGGCCTATGCTGACTAGGGTGCTGCTGTTCACCACTGAATCCATCTGGCTGCAATGCAGCGGGTGCGGGTGCCGGAGTCATTGAAATCGTCGCCATGTTGTCGGCCCACAAGCTGCAACCCGGAGTGACCGGTTTCGAGCGACCAGTTTCGATTGGCCTATAGCCGCTGTGGGTCTAATGCGGTCTCATCCCAAGTAAATCTAGGCGTGAGCATGATTCTCCGGCTCGACGGACAGTCGCATCCCCACCGCCTTCAGCGCCGCCAGCAGCGTCTTTAAAGTCGGGTTGCCCTTTGGCGACAGCGAGCGGTAAAGCGCCTCCCGGCTGATGCCGGCCTGCGCCGCCACCGCGCCCAGGCCACCGTAAGCTTCGGCTACGTCACGCAAGGCCAAAAGGCCTGCCGCCCGGTTGTCGGGATCGTCCAGTTCCTCCAGTGCCGCCTTCAGATACGCAACGGAAAATTGCCGGTCAGCACGCAATTCCTCGGCCTCAAGCCGCAAGCGCAAAGCGTTCGTCATTGTCCAAAAGGTGCTCAAGCGTTGGCGCCCAACCTTTAGCGGTGGCTTTCGCCACGATGCGTTGATGCACCAGACGTTCAACCGTCATGATGCGATCAAACGCACCTTCAAGGAGCTGGCTTTTTGATTCATGCAGCATGTACATGACGCGAATCAGATGGTCATTTGCCTTGGGAACTTTGCCATGACGCTCCCACAAACTGACGTTCTGCTCCGATACGCCTTGCGCTTTGGCCGTTGCGGATTGTGAAAGCCCCAATTGCACCCGCAGAAAACGAAATTCCTTGCCAGTCATCCGACCAGGTTTTTTGATCAAATCTTCTGCCAGAATTTTGTGCAGTTCATCTGCATTGGAGATGGACACGGCCTTGCCATACGCCGTCTTTTTTCGGTATATCCGTTGGAGAGCCAGACATTGTCCAGCCCACATTCTGTGTAGTGGTACATCATTTCCCCTTGTTCTTTACGACGAATACAGTGACAACAATCAAGTCAGGATCGTCGTCATCCAAAGCAACACAAACAATGCCGGAGACTGCGATCACAGGCGCGGGCAATTCGAGATCAGTCTGCACCCCGCCAAAGGGTCGACAGCAGGGTCCAGTCGGCAGGTCTGGCCAGTTCCACCACCATGGCGCGTACGGTCCCATCGGGCGCTATCAGGCCGGGCTCGGCACCGTGAGGTTTTAGATGTTTCGCTCGTGAGCGAGATAGAGGCGGTCCAACTCCGCTTGCCGTGTACTCATGGCGAACTCTCGGTCATAGTGTGATTAGGGGGTGTTTGTAGCCGAGTCTGCGCCAGCATCTTCCAGGTCAGCCCAAGCGGCCTATCGGTCTTGAATGAAACCAGTTGCCTGGACAGCCTTGCGATTTCAATTCCCTTGCGCAGATTCACGCCAACTTGCCCCCCTACCTTGTCGGCGTTGGAGATCAGCCGGTCAAGATTGCCATTGATTCGAAGCAGCGTGGCTGCGGTTTTTCGTCCAACCTTGTCCACACCGGGGACGCCATCCACTGCATCGCCCATGAGGGCCAGCAGATCGCCCATCTGCGATGGCGTGACACCAAATTTTTCCTGCACATAAGTGGCGTCACGCCAAACGTCTTTGAAGTGGTCGTAGATGCAAACCTGGTCATTGAGCAACTGCAAAAAGTCCTTGTCGGTCGACAAAATGATGGCGCGCTCCGACCGGGCCTTGCACCATTTGTCGACCAGCGCGGCAATGGCATCGTCCGCTTCTATGCCCTCAATCGCAATCCAGTGCAAGCCCATGTCATGTAATTCTTGCTTGAGGGTCAGCAAGCCATCTCGCAAGGGCTGCGGCATGGGTTTGCGGTGGGCTTGATAACCTTCATAGAGATCATGTTTCCAGGTGCGACCCCCATGGTCAAAAACCGCCACCGCGTGGGTCGGCCGGTGGGTCTTGAGGGCGCGCTTGAACGAGCTCAGGCTTGATGCGATGGTGTTCGCCACCTTCTCCTCGCTGTCTGGCTCGAGAATCGCCTCGTGAATACGCCTGATGATGTTCAACGCATCAATAATTAGGAGGGACATTTTGTGATCACGTCGGTTTGAAACTTCTCATAGACGAAGATTATCCCGTCGCTCTCCCCACGCAGGGGGCGTCAGCGGCCGTAGGTCACGGATATTGTCGAGCGATCGCGCTGGAGTTCAGCGGCAATGCGGGCAAGACTGATGTTTTGCCGCTTGAGCGCGTGAATTTGGTACCGTTCTTCTTGGGCCAAGTGTTTGTAGTTCATGGTGTTTTAGGCCTCTGGCTCCCGTTGAATATGCTTATACAGCTATTAAAAATATAGCAACTAACCGCCCGTCTAGAATGGCGCCCCTCCATTGCGTCTCAGCTTGCCAACATCCCTGCTCATGAACATCACCGTCAACGAAAACTTGTTTGCCTACATCGATCCGCTCACGCCCGAGGAGCATGACGCACTGGAGCGCAGCATCCTGGCCGAGGGCTGCCGCGACGCCTTGGTGCTGTGGGGTGAGGTGCTGGTGGACGGGCATAACCGCTACGGCATTTGCAGCAAGCATGGCATCCCCTTCAACGCCGTGCAGAACAGCCGCTTCAAGTCCATCGACGATGTCCAACTGTGGATGATTGATCAGCACCTGGGGCGGCGCAGCGTGTCTGATTTTCAGCGCGGCGTGCTGGCCTTGCGCAAGAAGGACATCCTGGCCGCGCGCGTGCAACCGCCTCAAAGCGAGGTGTCAGCGCCGGAACACCCGCCGTCGCAATCGATCCCGCAGCCCGAGCGCTTCGTTACCCGCGATGCCATTGCCAAAGCGGCGCGCATCAGCAGCAACACCATCAGTCAGATTGACAAAATCCAGAAGTCGGCCACGCCCGAACTGGTGGAGGCGGTGAAGGCCGGTACGATTTCCATCAACGCAGCGGCCACCGTGGCGTCACTGCCGGTTGACGAGCAGGTGGCCGCCGTGGCCGGCGGCAGGAAGGAGCTGCAACAGGCGGCCCGACAGGTGCGCGAGGCCAAGGCCGTGGCGCGCACCGAACCTGAATCGCCGCAGGGTGTGATCGCCCGGCTCCGGCAGACCATCACGGAGCTGAGCGCGGAGAATGCGGCGCTGAAAGCCCAGTTGGCAGCGCTGGCGGCCTGATCCATGCAATCCGCGCATAATCCCGCGCATGGAAACCAAATGGCTAGAAGATTTCGTCTCCCTGGCTGAAACCCGCAGTTTCAGTCGCTCGGCCCAGCTGCGCCATGTGACGCAACCCGCGTTCTCGCGCCGCATCCAGTCGCTGGAGGGCTGGGCGGGCACCGATCTGGTGGACCGCAGCAGCTATCCCACGCGGCTGACACCGGCGGGTGAAACGCTTTATTCCCAGTCGCTGGAGGTGTTGCAGGCGCTGCAAAGCACCCGCGCCATGATGCGCGGGCACACCGCCGCCGGGCAGGATGTGATCGAATTTGCGGTGCCGCACACACTGGCGTTCACGTTTTTTCCGGCCTGGGTGTCGGGCTTGCGCGAGAAGTTCGGCCCGATCAAGAGCCGCCTGATTGCGCTCAATGTGCACGACGCCGTCATGCGCCTGGTGGAGGGCAGTTGCGACCTGTTGATTGCCTATCACCATCCGTCGCAGCCCAACCAGCTGGATGCCGATCGGTACGAGATGGTGAGCCTGGGTGAAGAGGTCATGGCGCCCTATGTCAAACCGGACGCCAACGGTGCGCCGCTGTTCCAGTTGCCGGGGCGGGCCGGCCAGCCCTTGCCTTATCTGGCCTACGCGCCGGGCGCTTATCTGGGGCAGATGGTGGACTTGATCCTCAAGCAGTCGGGCACCGCCATCCACTTTGATCGGGTGTATGAAACCGACATGGCCGAAGGCCTGAAGGCGATGGCGCTGGAAGGGCACGGCATCGCCTTTTTGCCTTTGAGTGCCGTCAAGAAGGATTTGCGCGCCAAGAAACTGGTGAGCGCCCTGCCGCCTAACATGAAGGGTCTGCAGATCACCATGGAGGTACGGGCCTATCGGGAGCGGCCCTCGGCCAAGGAAGTGGGTAAAACGGGTATTCACACCAACCGCAGCGCCGGGCCTGGCCCGAAGCGCAATGCGCAAGCGCTGTGGGATTATTTGGTGGCGCAGACGACGGCCGGTTAGGCCTTGGGCGCGGTCAAACAGCATTTGGGACAATACAGACCATGACACCAACCATCACCCTGACCCGCCCCGACGACTGGCACCTGCATGTGCGCGATGGCGATGCCCTGCGCACCGTGGTGCCGCACACCGCCGCCCAGTTTGGCCGCGCCATCATCATGCCCAATCTGCGGCCACCCGTCACCACGACCGCCGCCGCGCTGGCCTACCGGGATCGCATCCAGGCCGCGGTGCCGCCAGGCCTGCAGTTTGAGCCGCTGATGACGCTCTACCTCACCGACAAGCTGCCGCCCGATGAAATCAAACGCGCCCGCGACGCCGGCGTGGTGGCCGCCAAGCTCTACCCGGCCGGTGCCACCACCAACAGCGACGCCGGTGTGACCGACCTGCGCAACACCTACCGGACGCTGGAAGCCATGCAGCGCGAAGGCCTGCTGCTGCTGGTGCATGGTGAAGTGACCGCGCCCGAGATTGATCTGTTTGACCGCGAGGCGGTGTTCCTCGACACCCAGCTGATTCCCTTGCGCCGTGATTTCCCCGAGCTGAAAATTGTGTTCGAGCACATCACAACCAAAGAGGCCGCGCAGTACGTGCAGGAGGCTGATCGCTTCACCGCCGCCACGGTCACCGCCCACCATTTACTCTACAACCGCAACGCCATCTTCACCGGCGGCATCCGGCCGCATTTCTACTGTCTGCCGATCTTGAAGCGCGAAGTGCATCGTCAGGCGCTGCTGCAGGCTGCCACCAGCGGGTCGCCCAAATTCTTTCTGGGCACCGACAGCGCGCCGCACCCGGCGCACCTGAAGGAGCACGCCACCGGTTGCGCCGGCTGCTACACGGCGCACGCCGCCATGGAGATGTACGCCGAGGCCTTTGACGCGGTCGGTGCGCTGGACCAGCTGGAGGCGTTTGCCAGCTTCAATGGCGCCGATTTTTATGGCTTGACGCGCAACACCGGCCACATCACGTTAAAGCGCGAAGCGTGGACGCCGCCCGAGAGCTTTGCCTTTGGCGAGGCGCAGCTCAAGCCCCTGCGATCTGGTGAAGCGTTGCCGTGGAAATTGATCCGCTGAAAGCGAGCGGTTTTTCCGCATGAAGCGTGGCACGCCAACAAGGAGTTGAAATGAACGTCTTTTTGATTGATGCCGATAACCTGAGCGCTGGCGCTTGGGTCGATGAAGCGTTTCGCCTATTGGAAGAATCTGAAGGCGTCATGCCGGTTCGGCGGGCTTACGGCAGTGCCGAGAATCTGAAGGGCTTGGCCGACGTGCTGCGTGTGTGGGCCGTGCGTCCCTTCGTCAACCTCTCGTTAACGAAAAACACCACCGATATTGCCCTGGCCGTCGATGCGATGGAGTTTGCCTGCCAAACACCGGCGCCCAAGCTGGTGGTCATTGGGTCGGGGGACGCCGACTTTGTACCGCTGGTGGTGCGGCTGCGTGAACGCGGCATTCGCGTGGTGTGCGTCTCTGAGCGGGGAAAAATGGGGCGCGAAGCCGTTTCCGCCTACGACCGCGTGATCCTGGTCGGTCAGGAGCAGGCGTTGCATGAGGCTCAGTTGGCTGCTGGTGCCGCTGAGCCTGTGCTGGATGCGCCCTTGGGGCGGCGTGGCGCAGCCAGGAAAACAGCGGCGAAAAAAGCCCCGGCTGCCAAAGCGCCAGCCAAAAAGGTGGCCGCTAAAAAGGGGGCGACCAAATCGACTGCCGCCAAAAAAGAACCCTCCCGCACCGCTGCCCCCGAAAAGACAGAATCCGTAGCGCCTGACAGCGCCGCGAACCAGATGCACCCCCTTGATGTGACGGCCATTTTGCTGGCCGTGCCCGCCCTGCAAACCGGGCAGCCGCAACCTCTTGCGGCAGTCGCTAAAGCGCTGCTGGACGCCAAACTGCGGGGAAAAAACATGACGTCAACCAAGTTGTTGAAAAAGTTCCCGCAGCACTTCGCCCTGTTGCCCCCTGAAAAACCAAGAACAGTGACCTACACCCTGCCACAGGATCTCGCTTGAGTCCGCCGGTCGCGAGTGATCTGGCCGCCATCAACTGGGCCGCACCCTGGCTGGCGCCCTACCTGCCCGTCGGGCCGGACGTGGCCGCCATGGTGGCGGCAGGCGAGACCGGCGCGGCGGCGCTGAATGCGGCGCTGGCGCCCCAAGCCACCCCGGTGTGCTTCGTGCCGCAAAGCGATTTGCCGCAGGGTGAAGCTTATGAGAGCTACATTTTTAATAGCAACTGCTGCCCGACCCGCGAGGGCCTGCATGACTTTTTCAATGGCCTGGCGTGGCTGAAATTTCCCTTGACCAAGCGGCGGTTGAACCAGCTGCATGTGGCGCAAATTGCACAAACCGGCATCCAGCCGGTGCGTGGCCCGGCACGCGATGGTTTGACCGTGTTTGATGAAAACTCGGCCTTCTTGCAAGCGCCCGACGCACTGTGGGACGCATTGGCTGCCAAAGACTGGCAGCGCCTGTTTGTGGACTTGCGCCCGCTGTGGCGCGAGGCGCATTTACTGCTGTTTGGGCACGCCTTGCTGGAGAAGCTGGTTTACCCGAGAAAACCGATAACAGCCCACGTCTATCGGGCGCAAGCAGCTAGCAATTCAATAGCGGACCTGGATGCCTGGATGGCCGGCGATGTGAGCGCGGAGAAGCTCTCAAGCAAGCCCTTTGCGCATTTGCCGGTGCTGGGCGTGCCCGGCTGGTGGGCGGCCAATGAAGAGCCGGGGTTTTATGCCGATACCAGCGTGTTTCGGCTGCCACGCGCTGACTGAGCGGCGTCAATAGGAAGCCCGGTTAAATGCCCGTAAACTTATTGGGCATTTGAGGCCCGGTCCTTGTAATTGGGCTGCGCGCCCCTACCATCCATGCCAACGGTTCGCTGACTCAAACCGTCTTTGAAGGAAATCATGAAACGCATTTTTTTGTTTGTGTTGACCAACGTGCTGGTGGTGGCGGTGCTCGGCATCGTCGCCAGTTTGCTGGGGGTCAACCGTTACCTGACCGCCAATGGCCTGAACCTGGGCGCCTTGCTGGGCTTTGCCCTGATCATGGGCTTTGGCGGCGCCATCATTTCGCTGCTGATCAGCAAGCCCATGGCCAAGTGGACCTCGGGTGTACGCGTGATCAATCAGCCGCAAAACGCCGACGAAGCCTGGATTGTGGAAACGGTGCGCAAACTCTCCAGCAAGGCCGGTATCGGCATGCCCGAGGTCGGTATTTTTGACGGTGACCCGAACGCCTTTGCCACCGGTGCCTTCAAAAACTCGGCGCTGGTGGCCGTCAGCACCGGTTTGCTGCAGGGCATGACGCATGAAGAAATCGAGGCCGTCATCGGTCATGAAATTGCCCACGTTGCCAATGGCGACATGGTGACCATGACGCTGATTCAGGGGGTGATGAACACTTTTGTGGTGTTCCTGAGCCGTGTCATTGGTTACGCCATTGACAGCTTCTTGCGCAAGGGTGACGAGCGCTCCTCTGGACCCGGCATCGGCTACATGATCACGACTTTCGTGCTGGACATCGTGCTGGGTTTTGCCGCCTCGATGGTGGTGGCCTGGTTTTCCCGTCACCGTGAATTCCGGGCCGATGCGGGCTCGGCCCAGCTGCTGGGCCGCCGGCAGCCGATGATCAACGCGCTGGCCCGCCTGGGCGGCATGCACCCCGGTGAGTTGCCGAAGAGCGTGGAAGCGTTCGGCATTGCGGGCGGTGTCGGTCAACTGTTTGCCACGCATCCGCCGCTTGAAGAGCGCATTGCTGCCCTGCAAAACGCACAGGGCTAAGACGATGGAACTCTCAATCTGGCTCACTCTTTTTGCGGCGTGCTGGGCCATCAGTCTCTCGCCGGGGGCGGGTGCGGTCGCGGCCATGAGTTCGGGTTTGAATCATGGATTTCGCCGCGGTTACGTCACCACGTTTGGCCTGATCCTGGGCATCTGGACGCAGGTGCTGGTGGTCGGATTGGGCCTGGGCGCGTTGGTGGCCGCTTCCGGCACGGCCTTTCTGGTCGTTAAATGGCTGGGGGTTGCTTATCTGGTGTGGCTCGGCATTCAGCAATGGCGCGCACCGCCCAAGCCCCTGGCCGCCAAGGCCGATGAGGGCGTTGTCGTCACCCGCCGTTCCATGATTCTGCGCGCCTGGATGATCAATGCCGTCAACCCCAAGGGCACAGTTTTCCTGCTGGCAGTGGTGCCACAGTTCATGAACCTGGCGCAACCCTTGCCGCCCCAATACCTGATCATTGCCGCCACACTGGGGTTCACCGATCTGGTCGTTATGGCGGGCTACACCGCGCTGGCCTCCAGGGTGCTGGGGGCTTTGAAGTCGCCCACCCATATCCGCGCCATGAACCGCACGTTTGGCGGGCTCTTTGTGGTGGCCGGTTCGTTGCTGGCGATGTTCAAGCGCGCGGGCTGAGGACGCTGACTTGTTGCTATCGCTCTATATTTGATAGCTGCTCACGCATGATGGACGGGGGCTGGCGGGCTATTTGTTCAATAAATGCCGCGCCACCGCTTCCGCCACCTTGATGCCATCCACCCCGGCCGACAAAATGCCCCCGGCGTAGCTGGCGCCTTCACCGGCGGGGTACAAACCTTTGGTATTGGTGCTCTGGAAGTCGTCACCGCGCGGGATTTTCAACGGCGATGAGGTGCGGGTTTCGACCCCGGTCAGCACCGCGTCCGGCATGTCAAAACCCTTGATCTTTTTGGCAAACGCAGGCAGTGCCTCGCGCATGGCTTCAATCGCGTAGCTTGGCAGGGCCGCATGCAAGCTACCCAGCGTGACGCCGGGTTTGTAGGACGGCTCGACGCCGCCGAGTTGCGTGGAATCCTTGCCGTTAATGAAATCGCCGACCAGCTGGCCGGGGGCGTTGTAGTCGGAGCCGCCCATGACGTAGGCATTTGATTCCAGCTGGCGTTGCAGCACGATGCCCGCCAGCGGATGGTGCACTGTTCCTGGTGCTGGTTGGGCTTGTACGTGCTCGCCCAAAGTGGCATGGAAGGCTTCTGTGTCGGTTGGGTAGTCGCTCGGGTCAATGCCGACCACGATGCCGGCGTTGGCGTTGCGTTCGTTGCGCGAGTACTGGCTCATGCCGTTGGTCACCACGCGGCCCGGCTCCGACGTGGCGGCCACCACGGTGCCGCCGGGGCACATGCAAAAACTGTAAACCGAGCGGCCGTTGTTGGCGTGGTGCACCAGCTTGTAGTCGGCGGCACCCAGGCTGGGGTGACCGGCATGGCGGCCCCAGCGGGCGCGGTCGATCACGCTTTGCGGGTGCTCAATGCGAAAGCCGATGGAAAATGGCTTGGCCTCCATCGCCACACCGCGCTCATACAGCTTGGTAAAGGTGTCGCGCGAGCTGTGACCCAGCGCCATGATGACCTGGTCGCATTCCAGTTCGTAGGGCTGGCCAGTGGACTGGTCCAGCACCGTCAGGCCACGTACCTGCCGCCCCTGCGAACTGTCTTCAATCAACACATCCGTCACGCGCTGCTGAAAGCGGATTTCACCGCCTAGCGCAAGGATTTGTTCGCGCAGGTTTTCCACCACCTTGACCAGTTTGAAGGTGCCGATGTGCGGATGCGCTTCCACCAGAATTTCCGGCGGCGCGCCGGCTTTGACGAACTCGTTCATGACCTTGCGGCCCAGAAAGCGCGGGTCCTTGATCTGGCTGTAGAGCTTGCCGTCCGAGAACGTGCCGGCACCGCCTTCGCCAAACTGCACGTTGGACTCGGGGTTGAGCACATGCTTGCGCCACAGGCCCCAGGTGTCCTGGGTGCGTTCGCGCACCTTCTTGCCGCGCTCCAGCACGATCGGTTTGAAGCCCATTTGCGCCAGCACCAGCGCGGCAAAAATGCCACAGGGACCAAAGCCCACCACCACCGGACGCAGCGGCAAGTCGGCCGGGGCCTGACCCACCGGGTGGTAGCTCATGTCGGGCGTGGCAAAGATGTGTGGGTCGCCCGTGAACTTTGCCAGCAACGCGGCCTCGAGCGTGGGGGCAAGTTCCAAGTCTACGATGTAGACCTGCACCAACTGAGCTTTGCGCGCGTCAAAGCTGCGCTTGAAAACGGTGAATCGTTGCAGGTCGTCAGGCGTTACGCCCAGCGTCTTGGCAATCAGCGTCGGTAGTGCGGAATCAGGGTGTTCCAGTGGCAGTTTGAGTTCGGTCAGGCGGATCATGGTCAGGCAGGCTTGTGTTGATCAAGCAGAAGGCTACTATGATACGCGTTGGTCATTGGAAACCCGGTCGGCCAGCGTGTGGGTAGCTCGTATTTCGGGTATGTTTTTTGAGGGCTAGTGTCATGGGCCTGTCTCAAGTGTCCGGCGCCAACTTTGCTCGGCGCATCAGCCTGCTGTATGCCGCTTATGCTGCTGCCTGGATCGTGTTGTCCGACAGTGCGCTGCAATGGTTTTTTTCTGATTCCGCGAGCCCGACCTGGCTCCAGTCCGCCAAGGGCGGCGTCTTCGTCCTGGTCACTTCTCTGCTGCTGTACCACCTGATCAAACGCGATGCGATGGCGCACGGCGAATTGGCGACCAAGATCAAGCTTGAGGCCGAGCGACTGGCGCACATCATGGCCGTCAATCCGGCGGCGATTTATTCGCTGACGGCAGACCCGCAGGTAAAAGGCGGTTTTGTCGTGGACTTTGTCAGTCCCAAGGTGGAGCAGATCACCGGCTACTCGCCCGCGCAATGGCTGGCAACGCCGGGCTTGTGGTTTGAGCGGGTACACCCGGATGATCGCGTGAAGGTCCTGCAAGCCCGTCAGCAGTTGCGTGAAACGGGGATGCTTGAATATGAATACCGTTTTTTGCATGCCGATGGCTCCTGTCACTGGATCTACGACCAGTTGGTACTCACCCGCAATCTGTCCGGACGCGGCGCCATCGCTGTCGGCACCTGGCTGGACGTGACGGATCGCAAGCAGGCCCAGGAACAGTTGCAGTTGGCCGCGCAGGTCTTCGAATCAAGCCAGGAGGGCATCGGCATCACGGATGCGAACAACCATCTGCTGTCGGTCAATCCGGCTTTCACGGAAATCACGGGCTATACCAAAGAAGAAGTCGTGGGGCGCAACCCGAGCCTGCTCGCCTCCGGACGGCATGACAAGGCTTTTTACGAGGAGATGTGGCGCACCATTCAAGCGCAGGGGCGCTGGCAGGGCGAGGTGTGGAACCGGCGCAAGAATGGCGACCTCTACCCTGAATGGCTTTCCATCAGTGCCATCCGCAATCCCGAAGGTCAGATCACGCAATACTTCGGCATCCAGACGGATCTCTCCAGCCGCAACGCCGCCGAAGAGAAAATCCGGCTGCTGTCCAACTACGACCTCCTGACTCACCTGCCCAACCGTGCCTTGCTCCATGATCGGGCCCGGGTGGCATTGGCGGCGGCGCAGCGTGCGAAGGCCAAGGTGGCCCTGATGTATGTCGATCTGGACCGGTTCAAGAATATCAACGACTCACTGGGCCACGCCGTTGGCGACCGGTTGCTGCAGGAACTTGCCACGCGTTTGACCACGCAATTGCACCCGGATGACACCATCTGCCGGCCGGGTGGGGACGAGTTCATTATTTTGTTGCCCAACACGGACTACCAAGGCGCCGCCCACGTGGCGCAAAGGACGCTGGCGATCATTGCTGAACCTTTTATGATCGACGGCCAGCGCCTGAGCCTGACCGCCAGCATCGGCATCGCGCTGTTCCCGGACAATGGCGCTGACTTGGACAGGTTGTCACAGTGCGCTGATTCCGCGCTGTTTCGGGCCAAGCAGAATGGCCGCAGCAACTTCCAGTTTTTTGCGCAGCAGATGCATGAACGGGCGAACGAGGTCTTGCGCATCGAGAACGATTTGCGCCGTGCGCTGGAAAACAAGGAGTTGCTGCTTCATTACCAGCCACAAGTCGACGCCACCAGTTTGAAAATTGTGGGCGTTGAAGCGCTGCTGCGCTGGCAGCATCCTGAGTGGGGCCTGGTGTTGCCGGGGCGCTTCATCACCGTGGCGGAAGAGAGCGGCCAGATTCGCGACATTGGCAATTGGGTGATGCATTCCGCGATGCAGCAGAACGCGGACTGGAAGGCCGCTGGTTTGCCCATCGTGCCGGTGGCCATCAACCTGTCAGTGGTTCAATTCAGGGATGCGGCCCTGTGCGATATCGTCGTTGATGCCATGCGTGTGAGTGGGATCGAACCGGCCATGGTCGAACTGGAACTCACGGAAAGCATCGCCATGGACGATTCCACTTTCACGATCGATACGGTGGCACGCTTGCATGCGTTGGGGATTGCGCTTTCCATCGACGATTTCGGCACCGGCTATTCCTCGCTCAGCTACCTGAAACGGTTCAAAATCGACAAGCTCAAGATCGACCAGTCCTTTGTCCGTGATCTTCATCGTGATCCGGATGACGAAGCCATCGTGACCGCCATCATCGGTCTGGCGCATGGTCTGGGATTCCGGACCATTGCCGAGGGCGTGGAAACCCAGGCGCAGCTCGATTTTTTGCGCGAGCACCAATGCGATGAAATACAGGGGTATTTCTACAGCAAACCGGTGCCCGCTCAGGAGTTTGCCCGGCTGCTTGAGCGCGAGCAGGGGATGCCGGGTCCGGGTTCAGGCCGGTAAAAAACCTTCAATCGACAGGTAGCGCTCACCGGTGTCGTAGTTGAAGCCCAGCACGGTGGCGCCCAAGGGCAGCTCGGGCAGCTTTTGCGCAATGGCTGCCAATGTGGCTCCGGATGAAATGCCGACCAGAATGCCTTCTTCACGGGCGCAGCGGCGCGCCATCTCGCGGGCCGGTTCGGCATCCACTTGAATTACGCCATCGAGCAAGGCCATGTGCAGATTTTTCGGGATAAAGCCGGCGCCAATGCCCTGAATCGGGTGCGGTGCTGGCGCACCGCCTGAAATCACCGGGGACGCCACCGGCTCTACCGCGTACACCTTCAAGTTGGGCCATTTGGCCTTCAGGACCTGGGCGCAACCCGTCAGGTGACCGCCGGTGCCGACGCCGGTGATCAGGGCGTCGATGCCATCGGGGAAGTCTGCCAGAATCTCCAGCGCTGTGGTGCGTGCATGGGCCTCAATATTGGCCGGGTTTTCAAACTGCTGCGGCATCCACGAATTGGGCGTGGCGGCTACCAGTTCCATGGCGCGGGCAATCGAGCCTTTCATGCCCTTTTCGCGCGGGGTTAAATCGAACGAGGCTCCATACGCCAGCATCAGGCGGCGGCGCTCGATGGACATGCTGTCGGGCATGACCAGAATCAGTTTGTAGCCCTTGACCGCAGCCACCATGGCCAGGCCGACGCCGGTGTTGCCGGAGGTGGGTTCGATGATGGTGGCGCCGGGTTTGAGTTCGCCGCTTTTCTCTGCCGCTTCCACCATCGCCAGCGCAATGCGGTCCTTGATCGAGCCGCCGGGATTACTGCGCTCGGACTTGATATAAACCTTGTGGCTCGTACCAAACAGGCGGTTCATACGGACGTGAGGCGTGTTGCCAATGGTTTGCAGAATGTTGTCGGCTTTCATGTGCGGCTCCTTGGGGTGGTGATGTGGCTTGGTGATTTCAATGCCATTCTCGACTACTTGATCAACGGGTTTCGATATATCGCTATGGATAACCGTGATAATCAGGGGGTGAAGCCCGCCAGACTGCCGCTGGTGCAATCTTGGAAACAAGGCACTGGAGGAACGTCCGGACTGCATAGGGCAGCGTAGCAGCTAACGGCTGTCCACTGAAAGCCCCTCGCGCAAGCGGGAGGTATAAGGTGAGGATTAGAGCAACAGAGACGAGCCGATTAAGTTCGGGTGAAACGGGCAATCTCTACGCGCAGCAATACCAAGTAGGCACACGTTGACGGGGCCCCCGGAGTGTGCGGGTAGGTAGCATTGAGCTGTTGGGCGACCAACAGCCCAGATTAATGGCAGTCACTTCTGCAGGCCCGCAAGGGCCTGCAGTTGCACAGAATCCGGCTTATCGGTGGGCTTCACACTTTTATTTGGACAGCAGGTTGGTACCCGCGGCACCCACCGCCGAGTAAGCCAATGTGCCGCGTGCCACGGCGTAGAGGTTGTTGCTGGTTGCCAGGGGTGAAATCGCCGTCCAGGTCACGCCATCGGTACTGATGACAATGTTGCCGCCGGAGCCTGCAGCAACAAACTGCGTGCCATAGGTGACGGCATTCAGGGTGCTCACGCCGGCGGGCAGCACCTGGGGCGTCCAGGTGGCTCCATCCGTGCTGCTCAGCACCGTACCGGATGCCCCAGCCGCTACGAATGTTGTCGCGCCGGTTGTCGTGTTGCTGATGCCATAGGCAATGCCACGCAAGTCAACGCCGGTTCTCGAGGTGACGGTATGCCAATTGGACCCATCCGCACTTTCAACAATGGTGCCTGCCGCGCCAACGGCAACCCAGGTGCCGCTGTTATAGGCGCTGTAAGTGACGCCATACAAGTGATTTGTGGTGGCGATGGTGGTTGCAGGCGTCCATGTGATGCCATCGGCGCTGGTGATGATGGTGCCGTTCGCGCCCACCGCCACATTCAAATTCACATTGTTGCTGGCAATTGCATACAGGTTTTGTGTCGTGCCGGAGGTCTGCGCTGTCCAGGTTATTGCATCGGAGCTGGTAAGCACCACGCCGCCGTCGCCCACCAGTTTGTAGGTGCTGAAATAGGAAGCGCCATTCAGGTTGCTGCTGCTGGCGTAATTGATGGAGCTCCAGGTTGCCCCATCGGCGCTGGAATACATGGCGCCGCCGGTACCTGCCGCAACATAAGTCGCACCAAACGTCACGCTGCGTAAATCATTGCTGCTGGTCGGCGTTCCTGCAGTCCAGGTCGATCCTGCGAGCCTGGGCGTGGCTGCAACCGGCGCGGTGCCGGGCCCGCCCGGACCGCCATTGGTCCTTCCATTCACTGAAAACGAGTAGGTCGTGCCGTTGACCAGGCTGGGAACGACATAGGGCGAGCTGACGTTGACCAGTGAACCACCGCCAGGCAAGCCAATCCAGCTGTGCATTGAGGTGGTATCGGCCGGTGCAATGCTTGTTGGCGCGAAAAACAACCAGTATTCAACCCCGGGGGTCATATCCCAGGACACCGTGACGGTCGTTTCGCCGGCCTTGACCGAAAGACCTGTCGCAGCGGGTGCGGAGTCGCCGCCGCAGGCCACTAACAGCACCACGGCGAGCAGTGCGGCCGCGAACAACTTGAATGAGCGCAAAAACATAAATAGATCCAAATAAACGGTTGTTTTGATTTCGGGTGGTTCACGCAACATCGCTACTGCGAATGAGCCATGTCATCGACTGCGACACGCAATATAGCATTGCAAATTTCAATGGAAACGAAAAGGCAAATTATCAGGGAACGACTGGTTTACTGCGCTGCACCCCAGTAAAGCTGCGGTAAACCGGCCATGTTATTTCCAGCTGCCCGCTCCGGCATCGGTCTGCGTCACCTTTAGAACCGCTCGTGCGCCTGCAGGTAGCGCCACTGACCCGGTTGCAGCTGGGTCATCGCCACGCGCCCAACGCGAATGCGCTTCATGCTCAAAATCTGCAGCCCGACGCGCTCGCACAGGTAGGCGATCAGGCCGGGGTGTGAGCCCTTGATGGCAAAACGCAGTTTGGATGATGCGTCACTCGTGCTGTTCAGGCTGACCTTCACGGGGGGCAGCGGACGGCCGTCGGAGGCCAGACCGTGGTTGAGTCGATCCAGGATTCCGGGGGCCACCTCGCCGCTCACTTCCACAATGATTTCCTGCTCAATCACACCGGCGTCTTCCTCCAGCTTGCGCAACACGCGCCAGTCTTGCGTGAACACCACCAGGCCGCTGGCGGCCGTCTCCAGCGGCACGGCCGCGGTGAGCTTGGCAAAGTGGCGCTTGAGCAGGCGCACACCCGACGCGTCATCGGTGGCGTGCGTGTCGGCTGTCAGTAACTGCTGCGCCGGTTTGACCTTTTTATTGGCTTCCCCCAGCTCGGCCATGGCGTCAAACCCCGGTGGTTTGTGCAGCAGCAGGGTGACATCCGCGAGTTCCATCAGGCTGGCGTTGCGGTCGATCTCAACCTGGTGGTCAGACACCCGAAACATCGGCTCTTCCACCACTTTCCCGTTAACGCTGACCCAGCCGCCTTCAATATATTGCTCGGCCTCACGACGCGAGCAGGGCACGATTTCGGCGACGCGTTTGGCCAGGCGTTCGTCGGCGCGCGGCGTGTTTTTGGCAGGTTTTTTATTCGGAATCATTGGCAGGATGTTAACCGCGCCGGTGCTTTACCAGCTCAGCGGATCCAGCCGGTAAAGCCCGGTGAGCTCATGGTAGAGCGCCGGGTGCTCTGCAGCCATGCGTTGCGGCTGCTCAAAGAAGACCTCCGAGATCACTGCGAAAAATTCAGCCGGGTCGGTGGCGCCGTAGTCGCTGAACAAAGACGCCCGGCGGTGCGGCGCGTGCGCCTGCAACTGCTGGAACTCGGCCCCCAGCACCTGCGACCACCGGGCATATTGATCGCGCCGCGCCAGCACCGGTGCGCCGTTGGCAACCCCTGTTTCCTGGTCGAGCTGATGGGCAAACTCATGGATGACCACGTTTTGGCCATCGTGGGGTGCGGCGGCGCCTTCGAGCGTGTCGTGCCACGACAAGATCACCTGCCCCTGCGACCAGGATTCGCCGGACAGCCCCTGGCGCGCGTGGTGGGCGACGCCCATGTCGTCGGTGTGCGTCCGGTTGACCACGAAGCCGCCGGGGTAAACCAGGATCTGGCGCAGGTCGGGGTAGTAGCCTCGGGGGCGGTTGAGGAGCAGCAGACAGGCTTGTGCCGCAATCGTCACCCGTATCTCGTCGGTGATGGCCAGACCCGCACAGCCGATGAAGGCTTTCTCGGCCAGAAAGACCTGGATATGCTGATTGAGCTGAAGCTGCAAATCGGCGGGCAGCGCGCGCACATAGGGCACGCGCCGTTGCAGGATGTCGCGCCAGACGGCGGGGAACGGCCGGGCGCGAATCTGTCTGCGTTTGCGCTCGGTCAGATAAGGTTCACCCAGCAACCAGAGGATAAAAAGCAGGGCCAGGCAGGAAACAATGAGTGCGGGCAAAGGTCTGTTCCCTCACGACATCGTGGCCTCAATGCGCGCCACATGGGCCATCAGTGAGCGCTTCGCCACCGGCCACATGCGGGGTGGGATGTCGTCATAAGCTTGCGCCACCCAGTCGTCCAGCGTGCCCTCGGGGTGGGCCTGCATGACCTGGAGAATCCTGGCTTCGCGTTTCAGGCGATGGGCCTTGAGCTGGGCGATGGCCGTGGCGGCCTCGCCGGTGTAGCCACCGATGACGTAGCCGTGCGCCGGCAGGATGAATTCGATCTGGTGTTCCGCGCAGGCGGCGCTCAGGATGTCCAGCGAGTCGAGGTAGTCCGTCATTTCGCCATCGGGCGGGTCAATCACCGTGGTGCTGCCGTTGAGGATGTGGTCGCCGCTGAACAGCAGGCCGTCTTCCAGCAACACCAGGCACAGGTGGTTGGCGGCGTGGCCTGGGGTGTGAATGACCTTCAGGGTATGAGTCAAATCGCCCTCTAGCCCCCGTCCCTTAAGCGTAAGTAGCTCCTTGTTTTGTAGCAACTTGTCGGGCGTGAATTGGCTGGCGGTACGGGCCGTGGGCGCGGAGGGCAGGCCCAGAATCGGCGGCTTTGGCGTGCACAGTGCCTGCAAGGGCCGGGCGCCGGGGGAATGATCCGGGTGTGAGTGGGTGCACACAATCATGCGGATATGACCACCGGCGGCGCGCCACAGTTTTTCCAGGTGTTCCGGGTCGGCCGGCCCGGGGTCGATCACCAGGTAGCCGGTTGCAGGGTCGCCCACCAGATAGCTGTTGGTGCCGGGTCCGGTCATGGCGCCGGGGTTGGGGGCGGTGAGCCGCAGTACGTTTTTCAGCAGCGGCACCGGTTGTTCGGACTGCCAGTCCAGGGTGTGCCCGATTTGTCCGTCGGGGCAGACCAGCGCCAGTTCGCCAAACGGGTGCTCGTGCTCCATGTAGCGGGCTTCATGGCCTGCCAGCAGGCCGGCCCGCGGGCAGCAGGTCCACAGCGGCTGCTCGGTGGCGGCACAGGCTTGCAGCACGGCGTCCACCGTTGCATAGTCCAGCAGCCGTTCCAGCGTGCGGATGGTGGGGAAAATGATGAAAAACTGGCCGGCCTTGTGCCGCGCCAGCGCATCGGCCGGACGCACCCATACCGGCTCGAACTGCTCGGTCTCATCGGCCACCGGCGTTTGCCCTTCGGGCATGCGTGCCACCAGAAAGGGCACGTCAAACCGGCGCGGCAGGTCGCGGTCGGTGATCCAGTGGGCCAGGACAAACACCTCATCGGCGGCCAGCGTCAGGCCACGGGTCTGGCATTGGGTGGCGAACGGAGCGCTGCGGTCCAGCGCCGCAATGTCGCGCTGGTCGGCGGCCGAGCCGTCGGCCCGGCGCGCCAGCAGCACGCCCAACTCTTCAAAACTTTCGCGGATGGCCGCGATGGCTTGCGTCAGGTGCAGGTCGCTTTGCGTCGCCCGCCGCTTGGCCTGGGCGTGGCTGGCGGCATCCAGCGCGTCCACGCCGCCGCCCGGGAACACATAGGCGCCCGGGGCAAAGCTGGCGGTCATGGCGCGGCGCGTCATCAGCACTTCAATGCCGGCGGCAGAGTCGCGCAGCAGCAATACCGTGGCGGCGGGACGGGTGGCGGCCGGTTCTCGCTGCGGGTGGAGGAGTTGGGTGGGTCTGACCATGGGCTGATTTTGCAACGAATTGCCCCCGTCAGGGATACAGGGATAATTCCCCCATGCGAATTCCGTTTACAAAAATGCAGGGCGCAGGCAACGACTTTGTGGTGCTCGACGAGACCCGTGGGCGGCTGGGCCTGTCCACGGCGCAATACCGTTTTTTGGGCGATCGCCATTTCGGTGTCGGCGCGGATCAGATTTTGACGGTGCGGCCGTCACCCGCGCCCGGCATCGACTTTGAGTACCTCATTCACAACGCCGATGGCGCCGAGGTCGAGCAGTGCGGCAACGGCGCGCGCTGCTTTGCCCGCTTTGTGCGTGACCAGGGTTTGACCAGCAAGGACGCGATCCGGGTGCAGACGCGCGGCGGCGTGATCGAGCCCCAACTCACCCCCGACGGCCGGGTCACGGTCAACATGGGCGCCCCGGTGTTCGAGCTGGCCGCCATCCCGTTTGATGCCACCCAGCTGCAGCCGCAAGCTTCAGGCTTATGGAAAAAATGGCCTCTAGCCCTCGTGGAACCTGAACAAGCAGCTATTGTTTATGTAGCAGTGGTGTCGATGGGCAATCCGCACGCGGTGCAGGTGGTTGACGATGTGGACACGGCGCCGGTCCTGTTGCACGGCCCGCTGATTGAGCACCATGACCGTTTTCCCCGGCGGGTGAATGCGGGTTTTATGCAGGTGGTGGATCGCGGCCACATTCGCCTGCGGGTGTTTGAACGCGGCGCCGGCGAAACCCTGGCCTGCGGCTCCGGCGCGTGCGCGGCGGTGGTGGCGGGCATCCGGCTGGGGCTGCTCGACGCTACGGTTGACGTGCAGACCCACGGCGGCACCTTGACCATTTCCTGGGCTGGTGTCGCCTCGCCGGTGATGATGACCGGCCCGGCGACGACTGTTTTTCACGGCGAAATCGACCTACCTGACAACCTATGACTACCCCCTTTACCAATCCCATCACCGAAGACGATATTGCCAACTACCTGGCCAATGCGCCCGATTTTTTTGAGCGCCACGCCGAGTTGCTGGCCGCCGTGCAACTCACCAGTCCGCACAGCAATCGGGCCGTCAGTCTGCAAGAGCGCCAGGCCACCATGCTGCGCGAGAAGATCAAGGTGCTGGAGCATCGCATCATGGACATGATTCGCAATGGCAATGAGAACGTCATGTTGTCCGACAAGCTGCTGCAATGGGCGCGCACCCTGTTTCTGGTGGCCGACCCGCTGGTCTTGCCGGGCCAGCTGGCGCAGGAGATTGCGGAGCAGTTTGCGGTGCCGCAAGTCGGCATCAAGGTGTGGGGCGTGGCGCCGCAGTTTGCCCAGGCCGACTTTGCCCAAGGCGTGAGTGAGGACGCCAAACTGTTCGCCTCCTCGCTGATGGAACCGTTTTGCGGCGTCAACACCGGGTTTGAGGCAATCAGCTGGTTACCCGAGCCGCAGGCGGTCACGTCGCTGGCGATTCTGCCGCTGCGCATGGGGCCGGTCGGCAGCACGGGACCCGCATTTGGCTTGCTGGTGCTGGCGTCGCCGGACGAGCAGCGTTTCAACAGCACCATGGGCACCGACTTTTTGGCGCGCATTGCCGAACTGGCCAGCGCCGCGCTGTCGCGCCTGAGGTAAGCATGGGGGCGCCATCCGCCGCTGCGCCGGGCCGCCCCAAGCAAGGCACGGACCCCTCGGGGGGGAGCGCAGCACACGAAGTGGCAAGCGTGGGGGCGCATTTGATCGAGCGCTACCTGGAGCACGTGCGGGTTGAAAAACGGCTGGCGCAACGCACGGTTGAGCTGTACGCACTGGACCTGCAGAAGTTAGCCGGTTACGCCGCGCAGGTGAAGGTCGAACTCACCCAGGTTCAAAACACCCACATCCGCCGCTGGGTCGCGCAGATGCATGGTGGTGGTCGCAGCGGCCGGGGCATTGCCCTGATTCTGTCGGGCTGGCGCGGTTTTTACGTCTGGCTGGGGCGCGAAGGTCTGGTGGCCAGCAACCCGGTGCAGGACGTGCGGGCACCCAAGGCGGGCAAGCCCTTGCCCAAAGCCTTGAGTGTGGACGAATCGGTGCAACTGGCCAGTTTCGTGAGCGACAGCAACGACCCGTGGCTGGAAGCGCGCGACGCTGCCATCGTCGAGCTGCTGTATGGCGGCGGCTTGCGCGTCGGTGAGTTGACCGGGCTGGACGCGGTGGCGGGTCCGGCGGCGCGCGGCTGGGTCGATTTGCCGGCGGGCGAAGCCCATGTGCTGGGCAAAGGCGCCAAGCGGCGCACCGTGCCGGTGGGCAGCAAAGCGGTCGAGGCACTGACGCGTTGGCTGGCGCTGCGGGATCAGGCGCTGACGGTGACAACGCCGGGCAAGCCGGGGCCGGGCGGCACAGTCCAGGCCGCCCTGTTTATCGGTAGAAACGGCACGCGCCTGACCGCCCAATCGATCTGGCAGCGGCTGAAGCGCCGCAGCCTGCAGGCGGGGCTGGCCACGCCCGTGCACCCGCACATGCTGCGCCATTCATTTGCCAGCCACCTGTTGCAGTCCAGCAGCGATTTGCGCGCCGTGCAGGAGTTGCTGGGCCACGTCAGCATCACCACCACGCAGGTCTATACCCGGCTCGACTTCCAGCACCTGGCCAAGGCCTACGATGCGGCGCATCCCCGCGCCAAAATCAAATCGTCCGATCAGAAGTAAGGCACACTGGTGACCTTCGATAGAAAGGTTATCTATGCGCAGTCAAATATCGGTCCTGTTGGACAAAGGGCTTGAATTCAATTTCAATGTGGGCGAGGAACCGCCCCTGGCGCACGATGTCGCCCGCGCCTGGCTCGACGCCCAGTTCACCGCCCTTGACTGCGAGCCCCTGCGTGCCAGCGGCAAGGTATTGACGGCTGACAAGGTGTTGCGGGTGACACAGGCGGCCGGCGCTGCCTTGCTGGCGGATGAAAAATGGGCGGCCGACTATGTCCGGGCCGTGCATGCGGCGCTGGCAAAACCCATGATCCGGGTGGACGTGCCCGCGATGGCGATCACTTATTGATGACGCGCCTTGGCGCAGCCAGGGGCGGCGCCAAGTGATCGAAAAAGGCCTGCTTCGTTAGGCCCCACAATCCGTGCCATGAAAACGATCCAATTAAAAGCCGGTAAAGAGCGTTCGCTCTTGCGCCGCCATCCGTGGCTCTTTGAGTCCGCCATTGCCAAGGGTGCCGCCGACGCCGGCGAAACGGTGCGGGTGGAGTCCGCTGAGGGCCAATTTCTGGCCTGGGCGGCGTTCAGTCCGGCCTCCAAAATCCGGGCCAGGGTCTGGAGCTTTGACGAAGCGCAGTGCATTGATGCTTCTTTTTTAATAGCTGCTTGCGCAAGTGCAGTAAGGGCTAGAGCCAGATTTGATATAAATAGTGACAGCCTGCGGCTGGTGCATGGCGAGTCCGACGGTTTGCCGGGGCTGATCGTCGACCGCTATGGCGATACGCTGGTGGCGCAGTTTCTCTCCAGTGGCGCCGAGCGCTGGAAAGAGGTGCTGGCCGATGCCTTGCTCGCCGCCACCGGCCTGAGCAAGCTGTACGAACGGTCGGACGCCAGTGGCCGCGCACTGGAGGGCCTGCCTGAAGTGAGCGGCTGGTTGCGCGGCGACGGCCCGGTTGACCTGGTGCTGCGTGAGCATGACTGGCAACTGGCCGTCAACATTGCCAGCGGGCACAAGACCGGCTTTTACCTGGACCAGCGCGACAGTCGCCAGCGATTTTCCGACTACAGCCGCCGTCTGAAGTTCGAACGGGTGCTCAACTGCTATTGCTACACCGGCGGCTTCACGGTGGCGGCGTTGACCGGTGGCGCGGCCCACGTCACCTCGATTGACTCCTCCGGCCCGGCCCTTGAAAAAGCCGCCGCCAACGTCGCCTTGAACGGTTTTGAGGCGAGCCGCGCCACTTTCATGGATGCGGACGTGAATGCCTCACTGCGCCAGTTTGCGGCCGAGGGCAAGACCTTTGACGCCATCGTTCTCGACCCGCCGAAGTTTGCGCCCACGGTGGCGCATGCCGAGCGCGCGGCGCGGGCCTACAAGGACATCAACCGGCTCGCCTTCAAGCTGCTGGCGCCGGGCGGGGTCTTGTTCACCTATTCCTGCTCGGGCGGCGTCAGTGCCGACCTGTTTCACAAAATCGTGGCCTCCGCCGGCATCGACGCCGGGATGGACGGCTATATCAGCGAGCGCATGGGCGGCGCGCCGGATCACCCGATGACGATCAATTTCCCCGAAGGCGAATACCTCAAAGGCCTGGTGGTCATGCGCAAATAAGCCCCCACCCATTGACCGCTACACTCCCCAACTTCTGACCCAACCCATTGAAAAAAACGATGAGTCTCATTCCTGCAACCATTCTGACGGGCTTTCTCGGCTCCGGTAAAACCACGCTCCTCAAGCGCGTGCTTCAAGAGGCCCATGGCCAGAAAATCGCCGTCATCGAGAACGAGTTTGGCGAAGAAAATATCGACAGCGACATCCTGGTGTCTGATACCACCGAGCAGATCATCCAGATGAGCAACGGTTGCATTTGCTGCACCATCCGCGAGGACCTGCGCGCCACCCTGCGCGACCTGGCCGAGAAAAAACGCAAGGGCGAGCTGGTCTTTGACCGGGTGGTGATCGAGACCACCGGCCTGGCCGATCCCGGCCCGGTGGCCCAAACCTTCTTCATGGACGATGAAATTGCCGAGAGTTACCTGCTGGACTCGATCCTGACGCTGGTGGATGCCAAACATGCCGAGACGCAACTCAACGAGCGCCAGGAAGCACGCCGGCAGGTCGGTTTTGCCGACCAGATTTTCATCAGCAAGACCGATCTGGTGGCCAAGGATGAAGTCGATGCGCTGATGCACCGCTTGAAGCACATGAACCCGCGGGCGCCGCAAAAGGCCGTTCATTTTGGGGAAGTGGACTTGAGCGAGGTGTTTGACCTGCGCGGCTTCAATCTCAATGCCAAGCTGGACATTGACCCTGACTTCCTCAAAGAGGAGGAGGCTGAGCACCAGGGGCATGAGCATCATGATCACGCGCCCGGCGAGCATTGCAACCATCCTTCACACAGCCAGGGTGGCGGGCATCACCATCGTCATGACGATGACGTCAAGAGTTTTGTCTTCAAATCGGACCGGGCCTTTGACCCGGCCAAGCTGGAAGACTTTCTGGGTGCGATTGTCAATATTTACGGCCCGCGCATGTTGCGCTACAAAGGTGTTCTTTATATGAAAGGCACCGACCGAAAAGTGATTTTCCAGGGCGTGCACCAATTGATGGGCAGTGATCTGGGGCCCGCGTGGGCTGAAGGTGAAAAGCGTTCCAGCAAAATGGTGTTCATCGGCATTGACCTGCCCAAGGACATCTTTTTGCAGGGCATGGAGCAGAGTCTGGTTTGATTCGAACTTGAATTTTTAAGCTGAACGCCAAATGTTTGTCTCGCTTTTGCAACTGATGGGTTTCCCGGTGGCTAAGCCTGTAAACTCGCGCGCCAATGAAGTTGCGCAAAGCCAGCCCTCAAAAGCTGGCGTTGAGGGTATAAAGTCAAAGGCTTCGGACCCCGCTGCAAATACAAAGCAAACGTCCGCCAGCGAATTACATGCGCAGGCCAATTCTGCGAGGAGGCAAGAAGTGAAAGCTCAACCCGGGAAGCCCAAAGTGGCGTCCAAAGCGGCCCATGCGGTCGTCAAAGACAAACACGTGGTGAAAACCGTTGCCAAGCCGGCGGCCAAGTCTAAAGTAAAACCGGCGGCCAAAGACAAGCCCGTGATGGAACCAGTCGCCAAATCAGCGGCCAAGCCAGCGGTCGAGAAGGCCGCCGTTCGGGCTAAAGAACCCAAACCGGTCCCCAAAGTCACGGCCAATGTGGTCAAGGCTGTCGAGCCGACAGCCAAAGTTAAAGTTCAAGTAAAGGATTCTGTGAAAACGACGACTGCGAAAGCTAGTAAACCCGAAGTGGTGGTATCAAAACCCAAAGTCACGCATTCTGTGAAAGCCGGCACAATTTCGGCTGCGGCCATGCCCGCCAAACCGGTGGTGGCAGCACCCATCCAGGTTGAAGCCTCGGCAGTACCCGCCAGGGCAGGTCGTCCTTCATCGCGGCTGGCGCAGCTCACGGTTCCCTCCATGGCGCAGTCGGTGGCCTCTACCGCCGCCAAAGCGAGTTTTACACAAACCACGCCAACCCCATTCATTATTCCTCCGCTTGCTTCGGCCATCAAAAAAGATCCCAAACTTGCCAATAACTGGAAATTAAAGCCGGTTGAGCAACTGACAGATGCTGACGTGATCGCCATGCCCGACGATGAGTACATGAACGATACCCAGATGGCGTTTTTCCGCCTGAAGCTGTCGGTGCTCAAGCAGGGCATCCTGAGCAATGCAGGCGAAACCACCGAGCATCTGCGTGAAGAAACCGTGGTGGTGCCCGATCCGACCGATCGTGCCACCATTGAAGAAGAGCACGCACTGGAGTTGCGTACCCGGGACCGTGAGCGCAAACTCCTGAAGAAGATCGAACAGTCGATCGTGCGCATCGATGCGGGCGAATACGGTTATTGTGATGAAACGGGTGAATCTATCGGGGTCGGGCGACTGCTCGCACGTCCTACTGCCAACCTGTCTCTTGAGGCGCAGCAGCGACGGGAACTCAGGCAGAAGATGTTTGGGGATTGACGGCTGGCCGTTCGCGACTTTTTAACAGGCTTTTGAGTCCCATGGCGACCAAAGACAATAACTCCGGTTTGCTGTCCAAGATGGCCAGATTCGTCCGTAATCCGATGAAAGACTGGTCTGACCTGGACACGCCGGCGCCTGAGCCAGAGCAGGAGAGTGGGTCCAGCAAACAGGCCCTCAAGGAGATGATTGAGCGCAAGCGGCAGAACGATTTTGTCCGCCGGCGTGAATTTGACTACCTGCGAAAATTGCGTCGCAATGGCCCCTCGATCAGCCCGGATCTGGCTGGCCGCCCCTCTTTCTTCCAGAGCAGCATGACATCCAATCTGGATGAGCGAGCCACAACACTCAAGAAGATTGATGAAATTGAAGCCCAGATGTCCAAACAGTGGTGGAAGGGCAAGCAGGACGATGCCGCGGTTCTTCGGGGCGATTTGTCCGCGCTTGCCAGTCCGCCCCAGGCCGCAGCTGACGCTGCGCTGAAAACTTTTGCGCCGACGCAGACGTCCGAGTTGAACCTGGATTTTGACCTGGCGCAAACGGCTGATTACGCATCCACCCAAATGGGCTTATCCACGCCTGGCGACCTTGCGTCAACGGGGGGGCTGCAGCAGGCGATGGCATCCAAGAGTACGAAAAGCCGGAACTTTGACACGGGTATCAGCGAATTTTCGCCTTCCAAATTGTTTTCCATCGAGTTGGGAGACAGTCTGGCTGACCCCGAGCTGGAGGAAGCCGCCATCCGGTTCGCCAACGGTGATGATGCCGGCGCCGAAGCCGGCCTTCTTGCCGCGCTGCAGGCCGACAATGTGCCGCAGGATTCCGCCGCCCGGTGGGCCGCTGCCTTGTTCGACCTTTATCGTGCGACCGGGCAGCAGGCCAGTTTTGATCGCGTCGCGATTGACTACGCCCAGCGTTTCGGACACTCTGCGCCAGCGTGGTTCTCAACGCCCGATTTACTGGGTCGCAAAGCCGTTGCTGAACGGCGGGGGCAAGCTGCGGCATCGGGAAAAAGTAATCAACCCGTTTGGGAGTGCCCTGCCGAGTTTGATTTTCAGGCCCTGCAAACCCTGCGTGCAAGCTTGTCGCGGGCTGCTGCACCTTGGCGTCTGAACTGGAACCAGCTAAACACCATCACGCCTGATGCGGGGCAGGCATTGGCCGAGTTGTTCGCCGAGTGGTGCTCGCAACCCGTGCAATTGCATTTCGGCGGGTCCGACGTGCTTGACAAGATTCTGAGATCCTATACGCCCTCGGGAGACAAGCAGGTCGATCCGTTCTGGTGGCGGCTTCGCCTTGACGCTTTGCGCATTTTGCGTTTGCAGGATGAGTTCGAGTTGGCGGCGCTGGATTATTGTGTTACTTATGAGGTTTCTCCGCCACCCTGGATGGACGCAAAGTGTGAATATGTTCACGAACGGCGTGTGAATTCAACGACGTCACTGGAGTCAACACCCGACTTGCTTGCTGCCGCGCCTGCTGCCCCCGTCGACTTGAGTCAGGCTGCTACAGCCCTCATGGGGCTGGACACGATACCCGCTGCAGTGGTAGAGCTGCGCGGCGAGGTGCTGGGTGATGCGGCAGATGCCTTGGACAAACTTCAGGCCGGATTGGCGGGATCCAATCGCCTCGTTATTTCCTGTGCCCGGCTGATTCGTGTCGATTTTTCGGCTGCAGGAAGCATTCTCAACTGGGTTGCCCAGCGCGAGTCCGAGGGCTGCCATGTCCAGTTTCACGATGTGCCGCGTTTGGTGGCTGCCTTTTTCAACGTCATCGGCATCAACGAATACGCACGAGTCGTATTGCGTACTCATTGAGCTGTCAATTTTAGCGAACCGTCCTCTGTCCATCCTTGTTTTTGAGCTGGAGGGCTTGATTTACTGCAAGCATGGAACAATTTCACGGTACGACCATCATCAGTGTGCGGCGCAAGACCCCCGAGGGCATGCAAGTGGCCATTGGCGGCGACGGGCAGGTTACCTTGGGCAACATTGTTGTCAAAGGCACGGCCCGCAAAGTGCGCAAGCTTTATCACGGCAAGGTTCTGGCTGGGTTTGCCGGTGCCACCGCCGATGCCTTCACCCTGTTTGAACGCTTTGAAGCCAAGCTCGAAAAACATCAGGGGCATCTGGTGCGCGCCGCCATCGAACTCACCAAAGACTGGCGAACCGACCGGGTGTTGCGCCGCCTGGAGGCCATGTTGGCGGTGGCAGACAGCGAGGCATCTCTCATCATCACCGGCAATGGTGATGTGCTGGAGCCCGAGAACGGTATCGTGACGATTGGCTCGGGTGGCGCTTACGCGCAAGCGGCGGCCATGGCCTTGCTCAACCACACCGAGCTGTCGGCTCAGGATATCGTCAAGAAGTCGCTGGAGATCGCGGCCGAGATCTGCATCTACACCAATATGAACCACACGATTGAAACGCTCCCATGACCCCGCAGGAAATTGTTGCTGAACTTGACAAGCACATCGTTGGCCAGCATCAGGCCAAGCGCGCTGTTGCCATCGCCTTGCGCAACCGCTGGCGGCGCCAGCAGGTGGAGCCCGGCCTGCGCGCGGAAATCACGCCCAAGAACATTTTGATGATCGGCCCCACGGGGGTCGGTAAAACCGAAATTGCCCGGCGCCTCGCCCGGCTCGCGGATGCCCCTTTTATCAAGGTCGAGGCCACCAAATTCACTGAGGTCGGCTACGTTGGCAAGGATGTGGATGCCATCATCCGTGATCTGGCGGATATTGCGGTCAAGCAAACCCGCGTGGCCGAGATGAAGAAGGTGCGTACACGGGCTGAAGACGCCGCCGAGGAGCGGGTACTGGACATCCTGATTCCGCCGCCGCGTGGCGATTTTGGTGTCGTGCAAAACCCCGATACCGAGAGTACGGCACGCCAGACCTTTCGCAAGAAATTGCGGGAAGGCCAGCTGGCAGAGCGGGAGATTGAGATTGATGTGGCGCAGTCTGCGCCTCAGTTGGAGATCATGGGCCCGGCCGGCATGGAAGAAATGACCGAGCAGCTGCGCGGCATGTTCGGTCAGATGGGGCAACAAAAGCGCCAGACGCGCAAACTCAAGATCCCTGAGGCCTTGAAGCTGCTGATCGACGAAGAGGCGGCCAAACTGGTCAATGAAGAAGAAATCAGGACGCAGGCACTGCACATGCTGGAGCAAAACGGCATCGTGTTCATCGACGAGATTGACAAGGTCACCTCGCGCAGCGAAGGCAACGGCGCCGAGGTGTCGCGTCAGGGCGTGCAGCGTGATTTGCTGCCGCTGGTGGAGGGCACGACCGTGTCCACCAAATACGGCATGGTCAAGACCGATCACATTTTGTTCATCGCCTCGGGCGCTTTCCACCTGAGCAAGCCCAGTGACTTGATACCCGAGTTGCAGGGACGTTTCCCGATTCGCGTGGAGTTGGAGTCTTTGTCGGTGCAGGACTTTGTGGCCATCCTGACGCAAACGCATGCCTCGCTGGTCAAACAATACCAGGCTTTGCTGGCCACGGAAAATGTTCGGATCGAGTTTTTGGATGAAGGCATCGCGCGTCTTGCCCACATTGCGTTCGATGTCAATGAGCGCACTGAGAATATTGGCGCGCGGCGTCTGTCTACCGTCATGGAGCGCTTGCTTGATGAGGTGAGTTTTGATGCCGCCAACCTCGGTGGCCAGACCATTCAGATCGATGCGGCGTATGTGGATACGCGACTCGGTGAGCTGAGCCGGGATGAAGATCTTTCGCGTTACATCCTGTAAAGATTTGCGCCTGCAAGCAGTGCGCCTTCAAGCATCACTTTCACACTATGCGCTAAGTGCTTAATTTAGAACATGTTTTGGTGCTCGAGCGCTTGCGAAATCGCTTCTAAGTCCTTGATTTCATTGAAAAAATAGTTGTAAGCCCGCTTGCATAGATTGTTTTTGCTGCTACAGTGCAAAAAAGTGGAATTAAGTGGTGAAAAGTGTATTTGCACTTCCATTTCTTTGCAGATCTATCAAAAGAGGGTGAGCTGTCGTGTTTCAAGGGGCTTCGTCATTAAGTCTGGATGTCAAAGGTCGGCTGTCTGTGCCGACCCGGCATCGTGACGTACTGAGTGCCACGGCCTCTGGCCAGCTCACCATCACCAAGCACCCCCATGGCTGTCTGATGGTTTTTCCGCGTCCCGAGTGGGAAAAATTCCGCGAACGCATCGCCGCCCTGCCGATGTCGGCCCAGTGGTGGAAACGGATTTTTCTGGGCAATGCCATGGATGTCGAGATGGATGGCACCGGTCGCGTGCTGGTGTCGCCCGAACTGCGTGAGGCCGCCGGCATTGCCAGGGACACCCTGCTGCTGGGCATGGGCAACCATTTTGAGTTGTGGGACAAGGCGACCTACGACGCCCAGGAGGCGAAGGCGATGCAGGGCGACATGCCTGACGTCTTCAAGGACTTCTCTTTCTGAAAGCTGGCGGTGGACACCACATGGACACACACCACCGTTTTGTTGAACGAGGCAGTAGACGCTCTTTTCAACAATCCGGATGCTGAACCAGGCGATCCCGGCGCTGGCAACCCCACCTATGTGGATGCCACTTTCGGCCGGGGTGGCCACTCCCGCCTGATTCTCTCCAGGCTGGCGCCGCAGGGACGTCTGATTGCCTTCGACAAAGATCTCGATGCCTTGGCCGAGGCTGCCACCATCGACGATCCGCGCTTTTCCATCCGGCACCAGGGCTTTAGTCATCTTGGCGAACTACCCAAGGCGAGTGTGGCGGGTGTGTTGCTCGATCTGGGCATCAGTTCGCCGCAAATCGACAACCCGGTGCGGGGTTTCAGTTTCAGGTTCGAGGGCCCGCTGGACATGCGCATGGACACCACGCGCGGCATCAGCGTGGCGCAATGGCTGGCAGATGCCGAAGTTGACAAAATAGCGGAGGTGATACGTGACTACGGTGAAGAACGGTTTGCTGGCCCCATTGCAAAGGCGATTGTTGCTCGCCGACAGGAACGGGGCCCAATTTCAACCACTACCGAGCTGGCCCAGCTCGTGGCTGACACGGTCAAGACCCGCGAAAAGGGCCAGAACCCTGCCACGCGCACATTTCAGGCTCTTCGGATTTTTATCAATGCCGAGCTTGAAGAGCTGCAGCAAGCGCTAGAAGCCAGTCTTCAGGTGCTAGCCCCCGGCGGGCGGCTGGTGGTGATCAGCTTTCATTCGCTGGAAGACCGCATCGTCAAGCAGTTCATCGCCAAACACGCGCGCGATGAGTATGACCGCCGCGCTCCTTTTGCCGCGCCAAAGATCATGCAACTCAAGGCGCTGGACCGCATCAAGCCCAGCGCCGCCGAGGTGGCGGGCAACCCCCGCTCACGCAGTGCCATCATGCGCGTGGCGCAGAGGACCGCGGCATGACCAGGCTCAACCTTGTGCTGCTGCTGGCCGTGCTGGCCAGTTCCTTGTACCTGGTGAGTGTGCAGTACGAGTCACGTCGACTATTCTCCGATCTCGACAAAGCCCATTCGGCAGCGCACCGGATCGAGGCCGATAACGAGCGTCTGCAGGTGGAAAAGCGGGCGCAGGCCACCCCGCTGCGCGTGGAGAAGTTGGCCAAGGAGCAATTGCAGATGCGTACCGTCACGCCGGCCATCACGCACTATGTGACTTACAGCGCTGAGTCATCTCCCGTGGCGGGTTCTGGCGATTCGGCGTCGGGGCGGGGCTCGGGTACGGCAGGGCGGATTCAATGAGCCGCAGCATTACCTATACCTCCAGTCCCTTGCTTGCCAGCCGGACCCCGGTCTGGCGCAGCAAGTTCATTGTCGCGGCCATTGCCCTTGGATTTGTCGGCCTCGCGGCGCGCGCAGTCTACATTCAGGTGATTGCGAATGACTTTTTCCAGAAACAGGGTGAAGTGCGTTTTGCGCGAACACTGGAGCTGCCGTCCAATCGCGGTCGTATCCTGGATCGCAATGGTCTGATCCTCGCCTCCAGTGTGCCGGCACCCAGTATCTGGGCCATTCCGGAAGATGTTGAACGCGACCAGTCCCAGTTGCAACAGCTTGCCAAGTTGCTTGAGATGCCGGTGGCGGATCTCAACAAACGTCTGGAAGACGAGGACAAGACCTTTGTCTGGCTCAAGCGGCAGGTCGATGAATCGGTGGCGCAAGAGATCATGGCCTTGAAGCTCAAGGGCATCTATCAACGCAAGGAATACAAACGTCAGTACCCGGAAGGCGAGGCCGCCGCGCATGTGGTGGGCTTCACCAACGTGGAAGATAAAGGCCAGGAAGGCATTGAGCTCGCGTTCAACAAGGAGCTCGCCGGGCACAACGGATCACGCCGGGTCATCAAGAACCGCCTGGGGCAGGTGGTAGAGGATGTTGGCGAGCAGATTGCACCCGTGGACGGACCGGATTTGCAACTCAGCATTGACAGCAAGGTCCAGTTCTTTGCCTATCAGAAGCTGCGCGATGCCGTGTTGCTGTACAAGGCCAAGGCTGGCAGCGTGGTAGTGCTGGACGTGGAGACCGGTGAAGTGCTGGCGCTGGCCAACTACCCCAGCTACTCGCCCATGAACCGGCAGAATCTGAGCGGCGCACAGTTGCGCAACCGGGCACTGACGGACACCTTTGAGCCCGGTTCCGTGATGAAGCCTTTCACCATCGGCCTGGCTCTGGAAACTGGCCGCGTCACACCTCAGACCCTGATCGACACGGGTAAAGGCAAACTCACCATCACGGGCTCCACGATCTCCGATTCCCACCCCAATGGCGTGTTGACGGTAGAAGGAGTGATTCAAAAATCCAGCAATATTGGCACCGCCAAGATCGCGATGCAAATGCAGCCGCGCGAAATGTGGGAGCTGTTTTCACAAGCGGGCTTTGGGCAGAAGCCGCAGATCAGTTTCCCCGGTGCGGTGTCGGGCCGACTGCGCCCCTTCAAGACATGGCGGCCGATCGAACAGGCCACCATGTCGTATGGTTACGGACTGTCGGCTTCGCTGTTCCAGATGGCCCGCTCCTACACCGTGTTTTCAAACGGCGGCCAGATCATTCCGGTCACGATGCTCAAGAGCCACGAGCCGGCGGTGGGCGTGCCGGTCTTGTCTGCGCACACGGCAGACCAGGTTCGCAAGATGCTGCAGTTGGCAGCGGGCCCGGGCGGCACCGGGCAAAAAGCGCAAACCATCGGTTACTCGGTCGGGGGTAAATCCGGCACGGCCTACAAACAGGTTGGCAAGGGCTATGGCAGCGCCGGCAATCGAAAATACCGGGGCTGGTTTGTCGGCATGGCGCCGATCGAAAAGCCGCGCATCATCATCGGGGTGATGATTGATGAACCCAGCGCCGGACAGTATTTTGGCGGTGCGGTAGCCGCCCCCGTGTTCAGCGAAGTGGCGCAGCAGACTCTGCGCATGATGGGGGTCCAGCCCGACGTGGCGGTCAAGCCCCAGATCGTGGCCAAGGCGGAAGAGGAGAGCTTGTGATGCTTGAATTTCATACGCCTGCAGATGCTGCCCACTGGTTGCAAAGCCGCGTGACCGGCACGATTCGCACCGACAGTCGCAAGCTGCGACCCGGTGACGGTTTTATCGCCTGGCCTGGCGCGGCCACTGACGCACGGCAGCATGTTGCCGCTGCACTGGCCAGTGGCGCAAACGCCTGTCTGGTGGAGCAGATGGGGGCCGATCAATACGCCTTCAGTGGCGAGAGCGTCGCCGCCTATGCGCAACTCAAAGCGGCCAGCGGCCCCATTGCTGCCGCCTACTTTGAACAACCCACAGAACAGCTGGCCGTGCTGGCGGTGACCGGCACCAACGGCAAAACTTCCACCGCCTGGTGGCTGGCCCAGGCACTGTCAAATTTGAAGCGGGTAACGCCTATCCCCTGTGCGCTGGTGGGTACTTTGGGTATCGGTCGACCGCCTGCACCGGGTGCTGCCAGCCAACCGGGTGCTGGGGTGGGTGGCGTGACGGACCTGCTGGCCGAGATCGTGATGACCGGTCTGACGACGCCCGACCCGGTGCTACTGCAACAAACTTTTCGACGCTTTGTCGACGCTGGCCTCAAAGCGTGCGCCATTGAAGCATCCTCGATAGGTCTTGAAGAACATCGCCTGGATGGCTCCCACATCCGCACCGCTATTTTTACCAATTTCACGCAAGACCACCTGGACTACCACGGCACGATGGAGTCCTACTGGCAGGCCAAGGCGCAGCTGTTTCAGTGGCCGGGTCTGCAATCGGTCGTCATCAACATTGACGATGCCCAAGGTGTTGCCCTAGCGGCCGAACTGAGTGGTCGGGTGCCTGAGGTCTGGACTGTTTCATGCACGGGACCCGCCCGACTGCAGGCGCGCGACATTCGCTACGACGCACAGGGCTTGCGTTTCGCTGTGGTGGAGGAGGGGCGCGCGGGCGACGCGAGTCATGTGCTGCAAACCCAGCTGATCGGGGCCTATAACGTTTCCAACCTGCTGGGCGTGATGGCTGCCATGCGTTCGATGGGCGTGCCGCTCGCGGCCGTCATCGAGTCGTGTGTTGACTTGACTCCCGTGCCCGGCCGCATGGAGTGTGTGAGCAACCCCGGCCAGCCACTGGTCGCCGTGGACTATGCCCACACGCCGGACGCCCTGGGTAAGGCGCTGGTGGCCTTGCGTTCTCTGGCCGATCAGCGCGGCGGGCAGCTCTGGTGTGTGTTTGGCTGTGGCGGCGACCGTGATGCGGTCAAGCGACCCCTGATGGGCGCCATGGCCGCCAGCCATGCAGATCAAGTGGTGGTGACCAGTGACAACCCGCGCAGTGAAAAACCCGAAGTCATCATCAGCCAGATTTTGCTGGGCCTGACGGGGGACGCATCGCTCAGCGTGCAGCCCGACCGTGCGCTGGCGATTGCGCAGGCGCTAAGCGAAGCGGCGGCCAATGATGTGCTGCTGATCGCCGGCAAAGGCCATGAGGACTATCAGGAGGTTGCGGGAAAACGCTTGCCATTTTCCGATCTGGACCATGTGCGCCGTGCCCTGGCCGCCTGGGTCGCACCCGCCACTGAGCAGGGGCTCCCCGATGCGTGCATGATGACGCTGCAACAAACCATGGCGTGGCTTGACAGCGCGCGCCTGGTGGGCGGCGGTGCGCTTACCTTTCGGCGCGTGCACACTGACACCCGCACGATTGAGGCGGGCGATCTGTTTGTGGCGTTGCGGGGTGAGCGCTTTGATGCCAATGATTTTTTGGCCGAGGCCAAGGCCAAAGGCGCCGTGGCGGCGATCTGCCAGGGCGATGATGCGGATGCCCGCCTGAGCGCCGCCGGTTTGCCCGGCCTAGTGGTGGCGGACGCCAAGCTGGCGCTGGCCGCGTTGGCGACGGGCTGGCGCGCGCAGTTCAAGCTGCCGCTGATTGCGGTGACCGGCAGCAACGGCAAGACTACGGTGACACAGATGATTGCCACCATCCTGCGCAGCTTCAAGCCGCAGGCCTTCCTGGCTACGCTGGGTAACCTCAACAATGAGATTGGCGTCCCCTTGACGGTGCTGCGTTTGCGCAGCCACCACGAGGTGGCCGTGATTGAAATGGGCATGAACCATCCGGGCGAGATTGCTACCCTGGCGGCCATCGCCCAGCCGACCGTGGCGCTGGTCAATAACGCGCAGCGCGAACACCTTGAATTCATGGCCACGGTGGAAGCGGTGGCGCAGGAAAATGGTTCAGTCATCGATGCGTTGGCGGGTAACGGTGTGGCGGTTTTTCCATCCGATGATCTTTACAGCGCTGTGTGGGCGGCCAAGGCCGGGCAACGTGCAACACTTCGATTCAGCAGCCCGGATGACGCTGCCAGCGGGGCCGATGTGCGTTGCACGCAAGCGCTGTGGTCGGGTGATGCCTGGCAGGTGACGGTTGCCACCCCGGCGGGTTCGTTGCGCTATGCCCTGCACATTGCCGGTCTGCACAACGTCAAGAATTCACTCGCTGCGGTCGCCTGCACACTGGCAGCGGGCGTCCCGCTGGATTCAATTGCCCGTGGCTTGACGGCGTTTGAGCCGGTCAAAGGGCGTTCCCGTGCGCTGCTGGTCCAGCACGGTACTCGCCCCATCACGCTGGTAGACGACACCTACAACGCCAACCCGGACTCGGTGCAGGCCGCCATTCAAGTGCTGGCGGCGTTGCCGGGGCCGCGTCTGCTGGTGCTGGGAGACATGGGCGAAGTGGGCGATCAGGGGCCCCAGTTCCACGCCGAAGCCGGGCAACTCGCCCGCACGCTCGGCATTGAGGCACTGTTCACGCTGGGCGGCCTGTCCGCTGCGGCCGCGACCAGTTTCGGCGCGGGCCGCCATTTTGCTGATATTCAATCGATTCAAGCGGCCGTGCTGGCAGAGTTGCCCCGCCTGGGCAGCGTGCTGGTCAAAGGTTCGCGCTTCATGAAGATGGAGCGGGTGGTCGAGGTCATTGCCGCCCACGCACAAGACGACAAGGAAGAAAAATCATGCTGTTAAGCCTCGCACAGTGGCTGCAGACGCTGGCGCCTGAATTCGGATTTTTCCGGGTGTTTCAGTACCTGACGTTCCGCGCCCTCATGGCCGCAGTAACGGCGCTGCTGATGGGCTTGGCGGCCGGGCCTTTCGTCATTCGCCGCCTGACCGAGCTCAAGATCGGCCAGCCGATTCGTGGCTATGGCATGGACTCGCATCTGAGCAAGAGCGGCACGCCCACCATGGGCGGTGTCTTGATTTTGCTGTGTATCTCGATCTCCACGCTTTTGTGGGTTGACCTGAGCAACCGGTTCGTGTGGATCGTGCTGCTGGTCACGCTGGGCTTTGGCGCGATTGGCTGGGCGGACGACTGGCGCAAGGTGGTGCACAAAGACCCCGAGGGCATGCGCTCGCGTGAGAAGTATTTCTGGCAATCGCTCATTGGCCTGTTGGCGGCGCTGTATCTGGTGTTCAGCATTTCGGAAAACTCCAATTTGCGCGTCCTGGAGCTGTTTTTCAAATGGGTGCAGTCGGGTTTTGACCTGAGCCTGCCGCCCAAGGCCGGGCTGCTGCTGCCATTCATCAAGGAAGTCAGCTACCCGCTGGGCGTGCTGGGTTTTGTCATCCTGACCTACCTCGTGATTGTGGGCGCCAGCAATGCGGTGAACCTCACCGATGGTCTGGATGGACTGGCCATCATGCCGGTGGTGATGGTTGGATCGTGCCTCGGGATTTTTGCCTACGTGACCGGCAGCGCGGTGTATTCCAAATACCTGTTTTTTCCGCATATTCCGGGCTCCGGCGAACTGCTGATTTTCTGCTCGGCCATGGCCGGGGCGGGGCTGGCGTTCTTGTGGTTCAACACCCACCCGGCGCAAGTGTTCATGGGCGACGTGGGCGCATTGGCACTGGGGGCTGCTTTGGGCACCGTCGCGGTGATCGTGCGCCAGGAGATTGTGCTTGCCATCATGGGCGGCATTTTTGTGGTGGAGGCCCTGTCCGTCATGCTGCAGGTGACGTATTTCAAATTCACCAAAAAGAGATACGGCCAGGGGCGGCGCATTCTGAAGATGGCCCCGCTGCACCACCATTTCGAAAAAAGCGGCTGGAAAGAGACGCAGGTCGTGGTTCGTTTCTGGATCATCACCATGCTGCTGTGCCTGGTCGGCCTGTCGACCCTGAAGCTGAGATGAACATGCTGAACCTCCAAGACCAACACGTTCTCATTCTGGGCCTCGGTGCATCCGGCCTGGCGATGGCGCGTTGGTGTGCGCGCTGCGGTGCGCAGGTGACGGTGGCCGATACCCGCAGCGCGCCGCCGCAGCTGGCGGCCTTGCAACGCGACGTGCCGACGGCCCGTTTTGTCAGTGGCGCCTTCGGGTCCCTGCTGGTTGAAGGTACCGACGTGCGTGCTGTCTTCAAGAGCCCGGGTCTGACGCCTTTGGATGTTGCTCCTGTTTCAGGAGCTGCTCACGCTTTAGGAATATGGGCTGCAGGCGAATTAGGCTTGTTTTCTCAGGCGCTCATTGCCCTGAAGGCTGCGCGCGACTACCAGCCTAAAGTGCTGGCAATCACCGGCACCAACGGCAAAACCACGGTGACCTCACTCACCGGGCAACTGGTCAGCCGTGCTGGCAAAACAGTAGCTTTGGCGGGCAATATCGGCCCAACCCTGCTGGACACCCTGTCTGAACGACTGGACGCCGATGCGCTGCCCGAAGTGTGGGTGATCGAGTTGTCGAGCTTTCAGCTGGAAGGCGAAAAAACATTTGAGCCTAGTGCCGCTGCGGTGCTCAACATCACGCAGGACCATCTGGATTGGCATGGTTCCATGCCGGCCTACGTGGGTGCCAAGGCGAATATTTTTGGTCAACAGGGCCTGATGGTGCTCAACCGTGAAGACCCCGCTGTCATGGCGATGTTGAGCGCCGCCGGGCCGCCCCAAGTCGCGAAGGCACCCTCGGGGGGCAGCGCAGCACACGAAGTGGCAAGCGTGGGGGCAAAGCGCTCAGAGCCGGTGCGGGTCAAGCTGCAGCGCCCGCAGGTTCGCGCGCATGTCACGTTCGGTGGCGACATGCCCCAGCGTCCCGGCGACTTTGGCATTGAGCAGGTCAACGGTATGGTGTGGCTGGTGCGTGCGCTGGAGGCCGATGAGACGCTAAAAAAACGCAAGGGTGATGACCAAGAGTTGCATATTCAGCGCCTGATGCCGGCCGATGCCTTGCGCATTCGGGGCCGGCATAACGCCGTCAATGCGCTGGCGGCACTGGCACTGGCTTCTGCGGCGGGCTGTGCCCTGGGCCCGATGCTCTACGGACTGCGCGAATATCGGGGTGAGCCGCACCGGGTTGAGTCGATCGGCATTTTCAATGAGGTGGAGTTTTTTGATGACAGCAAAGGCACCAATGTCGGCGCCACAGTGGCCGCCCTCAGCGGTCTGGGTGCCGATCGCAAGGTCATCGTCATCATGGGCGGCGAAGGCAAGGGGCAGGACTTCTCGCCGCTGGCGCAAGCCGTGTCCCGCTATGCGCGCGCCGTGGTGCTGATTGGCCGTGACGCGCCGCTGATCCGGGCCGCGCTGGAAGGTACAGGCGTGCCGCTCATTGACGCTGCGTCCATGGTGCAGGCGGTGGCGCAGGCCAACGGGAAAGCCCATGCGGGAGATGCGGTGCTGATGTCACCGGCCTGCGCCAGTTTCGACATGTTTGACAACTACGAGCACCGCGCCCGCGTGTTCGTTGCGGCGGTGGGCGACATCGCCAGTGCGGCGGGTGTCGAGATGGGGGGCGCGCTGTGAGTACCCTTGGCACACGTATTTCCGGCTGGCTCGGCAACCTGGCCAAGCCTGCCGGCGATGTCCTGCCGGTGCGCCTGGGTGCAACGCGGCGTGCCGCCACCGGCAGTGCCCCGACACAAGTGATGGGTTTTGACCAGGCGCTGGTCTGGGTCACGGTGGCGCTGCTCGCCTGGGGGCTGGTGATGGTCTACTCCGCGTCGATTGCGATGCCGGAAAACCCTCGGTTCTCCAAGTACACACACACCTTTTTTCTAACGCGGCATGTGATGTGGTTGGTGATTTCATTTGTCGCGGCGCTGCTGGCTTTCCAGGTTCCGGTGGCCACTTGGGAGAAGTCGGCACCCTGGCTGTTTGTGGTGTCCCTGATTCTGTTGGCGGCGGTATTGATTCCGCATGTCGGCAAAGTTGTTTATGGCGCGCGCCGCTGGATTGCGCTCGGGCCTTTGGGTTTCCAGCCGTCCGAGCTGGCCAAGTTCACCGTGCTGCTGTACGCGGCGGATTACATGGTGCGCAAGATGGACGTCAAAGAGCGCTTTTTCCGCGCCGTGTTGCCGATGGGCGCGGCCGTGGCGGTGATCGGCGTTTTGCTGCTGCTGGAGCCCGACATGGGCGCCTTCATGGTGATTGCCGTCATTGCCATGGGCATCCTGTTTCTGGGCGGCGTCAACGCTCGCATGTTCTTTTTGATCGCCACCGTGCTGCTGGTGGCCTTCGGGCTGATGATCGCCACCAGTGAATGGCGGCGCGAACGTATTTTTGCCTACCTCGACCCCTGGAGCGAGAAGAATGCGCTGGCCAAAGGCTATCAGCTCACCCATTCGCTGATCGCCATCGGTCGCGGTGAAATTTTTGGCGTCGGGCTGGGCGGCAGCGTTGAAAAATTGCACTGGCTGCCGGAAGCGCACACCGATTTTCTGCTGGCTGTGATCGGCGAAGAGTTTGGCCTGGTGGGCGTCCTCTGTGTCATCGGTCTGTTCCTCTGGTTGACCCGTCGCATGATGCACATCGGGCGTCAGGCGATTGCGCTGGACCGGGTGTTTGCCGGCCTGGTGGCGCAGGGCGTGGGCATCTGGATGGGTTTTCAGGCTTTCATCAACATGGGTGTGAACCTGGGGGCCTTGCCCACCAAGGGCCTGACCTTGCCGCTGATGAGCTACGGCGGTTCCGCCATTCTCGTCAACCTGGTGGCCCTCGCCGTAGTGCTGCGCATTGACCATGAGAACCGTTTGCTGATGCACGGAGGACGGGTATGAGCATGAACGCCGCAGGACACGAAGTGGCAAGCGTGGGGGTTGGCAGAACTGCACTTGTGATGGCCGGTGGTACGGGGGGCCATATTTTCCCGGGTCTGGCCGTGGCGCAGGCTTTGCGCGAGCGCGGCTGGCGCGTGCACTGGCTCGGTGGGTCGGGCACCGTGGCCCAGCCAAGCATGGAAAGCCGGCTGGTACCGCTCCAGGGATTCCCGTTTGAAGCGATTGATTTTTCGGGCGTGCGCGGCAAAGGGCGCCTGACCCTCGTCCTGTTGCCCTGGCGCCTGTTGCGGGCTTGCTGGCAAAGCATTCAGGTGCTGCGCCGCGTCAAGCCCGACGTGGTGGTGGGGCTGGGCGGCTACATTACTTTCCCGGCCGGACTGATGAGCGTTTTGCTGGGCAAGCCGTTGATCCTGCACGAACAAAATTCGGTGGCGGGCCTGGCCAACAAGGTGCTGGCGGCGGTGGCAAAGCGCGTCTTCACTGCTTTCCCGGACGTCATGAAAAAAGGGCACTGGGTGGGCAACCCCTTGCGTCCCGCCTTCATCGGTGGCCCCGACCCGGCCACCCGCTTTGCCGGGCGCAGCGGGCCTTTGCGTTTGCTGGTGGTGGGTGGCAGTCTGGGCGCACGGGCCTTGAACGACCTCGTGCCCCGTGCGTTGGCCCTGCTGCCTCTGAATGAGCGTCCGCTGGTCATTCACCAAAGCGGCGTCAGACAGATTGACGAGTTGCGCGCCAACTACGCGCAGATGGGCGTGCAGGCGCAACTCACGCCCTTTATTGACGACACCGCGCAAGCTTTTGCCGATGCCGATCTGGTGATCTGCCGTGCCGGGGCCAGTACCGTGACCGAGATTGCTGCAGTCGGCGCGGCGGCCCTGTTCGTGCCTTTTCCGTCCGCCGTGGACGATCACCAGACCCGCAACGCCCGATTTCTGGTGGACCAGGGGGCTGGCTGGCTGCTGCCCCAGGCTGAGTTGTCGCCCGAGCGGCTTGCCGAATTACTGCAAAAAACAGAGCGCCCTGCGCTTCTTGCATGTGCATTGCAAGCCAAAACACTGGAAAAAATTGACGCGACCGCGAAGATCGTGGCCGCGTGCGAGGAGTTAACCGCATGAAACACGCCATTCGTCATATTCACTTCGTCGGCATCGGTGGTGTCGGCATGTCGGGCATCGCCGAAGTGCTGCTCAATTTGGGTTACACCATTTCGGGCTCCGACCTGGCGGACAGCGCCACCTTGAAGCGACTCAAGGGCCTGGGCATCCAGACCTACGTCGGCCACGCGGCCGCCAACGTGCTTGGGGCGGACGCCGTGGTCACCTCGACCGCCGTGCACGCCGACAACCCCGAGGTGCTCACCGCCCGCGAGAAGCGCATCCCGGTGGTGCCGCGCGCGTTGATGCTGGCCGAGCTGATGCGGCTCAAGCAGGGCATTGCCATTGCCGGTACCCACGGCAAGACCACCACCACCAGCCTGGTCGCCAGCGTGCTGGCGGAAGCGGGGCTGGACCCGACTTTTGTGATCGGCGGCCGACTCAACAGCGCCGGGGCCAATGCCCGTCTCGGGCAGGGCGATTACATCGTGGTGGAAGCCGACGAGTCGGATGCTTCGTTCCTGAACCTGTTGCCGGTGATGGCGGTGGTGACCAATATTGACGCCGACCATATGGAGACCTATGGCCACGACTTCGGCCGTCTCAAGCAGGCGTTTGTTGATTTCCTGCACCGCATGCCTTTTTATGGCACGGCCATTTTGTGCACGGACGATGCCGCCGTGCGCGACATCGTGCCGCTTGTCACCTGCCCGATCACCAGTTACGGCTTCAACGAGGGCGCGCAAGTGCGCGCCGTGGACGTGCGCGCGGTGGACGGCCAAATGCACTTCACGGTGCAGCGCCGCAATGGCGTGGTGCTGCCGGACCTGGCGGTGGTGCTGAACCTGCCGGGCCGCCACAACGTGCTCAATGCCTTGTCGGCGATTGCGGTGGCGGTGGAACTGAATGTGCCGGATGCCGCGGTGCAGAAGGCTCTCGCTGATTTCAAGGGCGTGGGCCGGCGCTTCCAGCGCTACGGCGAGCTGGCGGCGCGCGACGGCGGTGTTTTCACGCTGGTGGACGACTACGGCCATCACCCGGTCGAAATGGCGGCCACGCTGGCGGCGGCACGCGGGGCTTTTCCGGGGCGGCGTCTGGTGCTGGCGTTCCAGCCGCATCGCTACACCCGCACGCGCGACTGTTTCGAGGATTTCATCAAGGTCATTGCGCTGGCCGATGCGGTGTTGCTGGCCGAGGTCTATGCCGCCGGTGAGGCGCCGATTGTCGCGGCCGATGGCCGCAGCCTGGCGCGCGCGTTGCGCGTGGCCGGTCGCATCGAACCGGTCTTTGTGGACCAGATCGCCGATATGGCACAGGCCATCATTGACAACGCACGCGCCGGTGACGTGGTGCTGTGCATGGGCGCCGGTTCCATTGGCGCCGTGCCTGGCAAGGTGGTTGAGATGCTACAAAATTCAGAGCTGCTTACGCAGGAGGTACGGGGGCTATGAGCCAATTTGATATAAATTTTGGAAAAGTGGCGGTGCTTATGGGCGGCGCATCGGCCGAGCGGGATATTTCCCTGATGTCCGGCCAGGGCGTGCTGCAGGCCTTGTGCTCGCAAGGGGTCGATGCCCATGCCTTCGATCCGGCTGAGCGTGATCTGGCCGAGCTCAAACGCGAAGGATTTGCGCGTTGCTTTATCGCCTTGCATGGCCGCTTTGGTGAAGACGGCACGGTGCAGGGTGCACTGGAGTTGCTGGGCATCCCGTACACCGGTTCCGGCGTCATGGCCTCCAGCATCGCCATTGACAAGGTCATGACCAAGCGCATCTGGCGCAGTGAGGGTTTACCGACCCCGGCCTGGCAGCAGGTGGACAGTGCGGCCGCCACCGAACAAGCCTTTGCTGAACTGGGCAGCCCGATGATTGTGAAACCTGCCCGGGAAGGCTCCACCATTGGCTTGACCAAGGTCACCGCCTTGGACCAGTGCGCTGCCGCGTACCGCCAGGCGGCCCAGCATGACACCGAGGTGCTGTGCGAACAGTTCATCAGTGGCGATGAGGTGACGATTGCGGTGCTGGGGTCGGGAGCCGCCGCCCGCGCCCTGCCGGTGATCCGCATCGTGGCCCCCGACGGCAACTACGACTACCAGAACAAGTATTTCACCGACACCACGCAATACTTGGTGCCCTGCGGCCTGCCGGAAGGCGAAGAACTGCACATTCAGCAGCTGGTGCTCAAAGCCTACCGGGTGCTGGGTTGCCGCGGCTGGGCCCGTGCCGACGTGATGATTGACGCCCGCACGCGCAAACCCTATCTGCTGGAGATCAATACCTCGCCCGGCATGACCGGGCACTCGCTGGTGCCGATGTCGGCCAAGGCCGCCGGCATTGATTACCCGGCGCTGTGCGTTGAGGTGTTGCGCCATGCCGCCCTGGACTATGCGGCGGCAGCGTCCACCCGCGAGACAAAGGTCGCGCCATGACTCAACCCCTGGCCACGCCGTTCGATGTGAAGCTCATGAACGTGACGGCGTCCGCCCTGTTCCTGGCATTCGCGTTGATGGTTGTGGCCGCGGGGGCCGGCTGGGCCTCGCGGCATGCCGTGTTTGCCATCAGTGGCATCACGGTGAGCGGCGAGGTGACGCACAACAACGCTGTCACCCTGCGGGCCAATGTGGCACCCCGGCTGAGCGGTACGTTTTTGACGATGGACCTTGCTGCTGCGCGGCTCGCCTTCGAGGCGGTGCCCTGGGTGCGCCAGGCGGTGGTGCGGCGCGAGTTTCCCAATCGCCTCAAGGTGCTATTGCAGGAGCACCAGGCCGTGGCGTACTGGGGCGTCGAGGGTGAATCCAGGCTGGTCAACAATTTTGGTGAAGTGTTTGAAGCCAATGTGGGCGAAGTGGAGCAGGAGGCCTTGCCACGCTTGAATGGCCCGGATGGCCAGGCAGCGCAGGTGCTGGCCATGTACCAGGCGCTGCAGCCGCTGTTTGAACCCATGGATATGACCCTTGAGCAGATCGAACTGACCGTTCATGGCGGCTGGCGCGCGCGGCTCGATACCGGCGCGGCCATTGAGCTCGGTGGCGGGTCGGTGGCTGAAGTGCTGGCACGCACGCAACGCTTCCTCAAGACGCTGACCCAGGTGACGTCCCGCTACGGGCGAAATCCGGAGGCCCTGGAAACAGCAGATTTACGGCATCAAGACGGTTATGCCATCCGTCTGCGCGGCGTGACCACGCTGGCGGCGGATGTGCAGAAAAAATAACGGCAATAACGGCAATAACGGCAATAACGGCAACAGAAGCATCAGGTAAACATATGGCAAAAGAATACAAAGATCTGGTCGTCGGGCTGGACATTGGCACCGCCAAAGTGATGGTGGTGGTGGCCGAGGTGCTGCCCAATGGCGAACTCAAACTCGCCGGGCTGGGCGTTGCGCCCAGCAATGGTCTCAAGCGCGGTGTGGTGGTGAACATTGAAGCCACGGTACAAAGCATCCAGCAGGCGCTGAAAGAAGCCGAGCTGATGGCCGACTGCAAGATCACCCGGGTCTACACCGGCATCACCGGCAGCCACATCCGGGGCTTCAATTCCAGCGGCATGGTGGCCATCAAGGACCGTGAAGTGAGCGCCGCCGACGTGGCGCGGGTGGTGGAAACCGCCAAAGCCATCAATATTTCGACCGACCAGCGCCTGCTGCTGGTGGAGCCGCAGGAATTCATCATCGACGGCCAGGATGTGAAAGAGCCGATCGGCATGAGCGGCATCCGGTTAGAGGCCAAGGTGCACATCGTGACCGGCGCGCAAAGTGCGGCCGAGAACATCATCAAATGCGTGCGCCGCTGCGGCCTGGAGGTTGAGCAGCTGATGCTCAACCCGCTCGCCAGCAGTCTGTCGGTGCTGACCGAAGACGAGCGCGAGCTGGGCGTGGCGCTGGTCGACATTGGCGCCGGTACCACCGATGTGGCGATCTTTACCAATGGCGCCATCCGCCACACCGCCGTCATCCCGATTGCCGGCGACCTGATCACCAGCGACATTGCCATGGCGCTGCGCACGCCGACCAAGGATGCCGAAGATATCAAGGTCGAGAGCGGTTACGCCAAGCAGATGCTGGCCGACCCGGAGTCCCAGGTTGAAGTCCCTGGCTTGGGCGACCGGGGTCCGCGCATGCTGAGCCGCCAGGCGCTGGCGGGCGTCATCGAGCCGCGCGTCGAAGAGATTTTTTCGCTGGTGCACCAGGTGATGCGCGAGTCCGGTTTTGAGGAAATGCTCTCCAGCGGCATTGTGCTCACCGGTGGCAGCTGCATCATGCCCGGCATGGTGGAACTGGGTGAGGACATCTTCCTCAAGCCGGTGCGCCGCGGCATTCCCAAATATTCAAGAGCCCTGTCCGACATGGTGGCGCAGCCCCGGGCGGCCACCGTCATGGGCTTGCTCGAAGAAGCCCGGCTGGCGCGCTTGCGCGGCTTCAAGGTCGCGCAAAAAAATGGTTCCATGAAAACCGCTTTCGGCCAGGTCAAAGACTGGTTTGTGGGGAACTTTTAAAGTATGAAACCCCCACGCTTGTCACTTCGTGTACTGCGCTGCCCCCCGGGTGGGCTGGCCTTGCTTGGGGCGGCCCGGCGCGGCGGTCGGTGGCTTGGTCACCAGCCGCTCTGGCGCGCGCGTGCAAGCCCTCATTGGCGATGGCGGTGTATTGATCCGCCTTCGTCATCAGATGCAATAAAAAAGATACCAACCAATTTCGGCAACTGTCAAATAATCGAAACTTCAGGAGAGAAAAAATGCCTATCGAAATGATTGAAGAACAAGCGTTCAACCTGGGCACCCAGATCAAGGTCATCGGCGTCGGCGGCGGCGGCGGCAACGCGGTCGGTCACATGATTGGCTGCGCGGTGCAGGGCGTGGAATTCATCTGCGCCAATACCGATGCCCAGGCCCTGAGCCGAAGCGATGCCCACAAAACCATCCAGCTGGGCACCAGCGGTCTGGGCGCCGGCAGCAAGCCCGACAAAGGCCGCGAAGCCGCTGAACTGGCCGTGGACGACATCCGGGCCGCCATCGATGGCGCGCACATGCTGTTCATCACCGCCGGTATGGGCGGCGGTACCGGCACCGGCGCCGCGCCGGTCATTGCCCGCGTGGCGCGTGAGATGGGCATTCTGACGGTCGGTGTGGTCACCAAGCCCTTCGAATTTGAAGGCGGTCGCCGCATGACCAATGCCGACAGCGGCCTGACGGAGCTGGAAGCCAATGTCGATTCGCTGATTGTGGTGCTCAACGAGAAGCTGCTCGAAGTTCTGGGTGACGACGTGACGCAGGACCAGGCCTTTGCCCATGCCAACGATGTGCTGAAGAACGCCGTCGGCGGGATTGCAGAAATCATCAACGTGCCCGGCCACGTGAACGTCGACTTTGAAGACGTGCGCACCGTGATGGGCGAGCCCGGCAAAGCCATGATGGGAACCGCTGTGGCGGCCGGCCCCGACCGCGCCCGCATCGCGGCCGAACAGGCCGTGGCCTGCCCCCTGCTCGAAGGGATTGACCTCTCGGGTGCCAAGGGTGTGCTGGTGCTGATCACTGCCGCTAAAGGCTCCCTAAAGCTGAGCGAGTCCAAGCTGGCCATGAACACCATTCGTGCCTATGCCTCGCCTGACGCCCATGTCATCTACGGTACCGCCTACGACGACGAACTGGGTGATGAAATCCGCGTCACCGTGGTGGCCACCGGTCTGAGCCGCCAGGGCGCAAGCCGCGCCAAGCCGCAGTTGCAGGTGCTTCGCACCGGTACCGACAACGTGCCGTTTCACGTGCCCACGCTCAACACGCCCGTCGGCAGCGCCATGCCGACCGCGATGATGAACTCCGGCATGGTGTCGGCCGGGCAGACCCAGCCTGACTACAACAGCATGGCAACGCCCAGCGTCTGGCGCACGCGTGACCGGACCCAGGCGGCGGCGAAGGTGGATGCGCTAGCTTCGGGTGGCATGGATGACTTTGAGATCCCTGCATTTCTGCGGAAACAGGCGGATTAGTAAAATCAAGCTGTGCTGCAACAACGAACTCTCAAATCCCTGACCCGCGCCGTCGGCGTCGGGCTGCACAGCGGCCAGCGGGTGGAGCTCACCCTGCGGCCAGCGCAGCCTGACACCGGCATTGTTTTTCGGCGGGTCGATTTGCCCGAGCCGGTGGACATTCCCGTGTCGGCTTTTGCGGTAACCGATACCCGGCTGGCCTCCACGATTTCCGCCCAGGGTGCCAAGGTGCACACGGTGGAGCATTTGATGTCGGCCTGCGCCGGGCTCGGTGTGGACAATATGTACGTGGACATCACGGCCGAAGAGGTGCCCATTCTGGATGGCTCGGCGGCGTCGTTTGTGTTTCTGCTGCAAAGCGCCGGCATTGAGTTGCAAAAGGCGCCACGGCGCTTTATTCGCCTGACCAAACCGGTAGAGGTGCGCGAAGGGACGGGCCCCTTTGAGAAGTGGGCGCGGCTGGAGCCCTACCATGGTTACAAGCTCAGTTTTGAGATTGATTTTGACCACCCGGCGGTGGACGCCACCGGCCAGCGCGTGGTGTTTGACATGAGCACCGACTCGTACTCCAAAGACATCGCCCGTGCCCGCACCTTTGGTTTCACCAAAGACGTGGAGATGATGCGCGCCAACGGCCTGGCGCTGGGTGGCGGGCTGGACAACGCCATCGTGATGGATGACTACAAGGTGCTGAATTCCGAGGGCTTGCGTTACGACGACGAGTTCGTCAAGCACAAAATTCTCGACGCCATGGGCGACCTCTACCTGGTCGGTAAACCCTTGCTGGCCAGCTACAGCGCCCGGCGCTCGGGCCATGCGCTCAACAACCTGCTGCTGCGCGAACTGCTAAAACGCACGGACGCTTGGGACGTGGTGACCTTTGAAGACGAAAAGCTCGCCCCCGAGGGCTTCGCGCAGGTGGCACGCGCCTGGTAAATCCTGCCAACTCCTGCCAAGGCCCCGTAAACCATGCTGCTCTTTCGCTGGCTTATTCTCTTGCTCTTGTTGGGCGCCGTGGTGTCGTTCACTTTTTATATCGCCACCGGCCAGCCCCGCTTCAAACGTTACGGCCTGCTTACGCTCAAGTGGGTCTTGATTGCCGGGTTTGGATTTTTTGCGGTGCTGATTCTGGAGCGGGTGGCCTGATTTTGCGACGATATGACAGAAAACACCGCATCATGCGATAGTAACTACCGATTATCCAAAGCGTAAGTATTCATGTCATCCAAGCAATACGAGGCCTTGACCGTTCAGGCGCTACGCAAGCTCGCGCAAGGCGACACCTTGCAGCCACCTGATAGCGTCGCACAGTGCCACCTCGGGCTGCGTTATGCCAAGGGTGCGGGCGTCGACAAGGACGAGAAAGAAGCCGCCTATTGGTTCCGCCTTGCAGCCGATGGTGGCAACGCGGAGGCGCAGCGCAATCTGGCGTTCGCGATTTTTCACGGCAGAGGGGTACCGAAGAATGACGCGGAAGGTATCCGCAGATTGCGTCGCGCCGCCGACTGCGCTGACGCACCCGCGCAGCGCCAGTTGGGCTACCACTATGCGACAGGCGATGGCGTCCCCGTGGATGAGAAGGAGGCCGTGCGCTGGTTCCGTTTAGCCGCTGATCAGCGGGACGTTTTCGCGCAGTACAACCTTGCCTTTGCCTATGCGAATGGCCGCGGCGTGCCCACCGACCAGTCCGAAGCCGCCCACTGGTACCAATTGGCGGCAGAGCAGGGCATGCCGGAAGCCCAATGTGCCTTGGGATTGGCCTATGAGCACGGACTCGGCGTTCCCGTGGACTATGAAAAAAGTGTCTACTGGAACCGGCTTGCGGCAGAAAAAGAGCATGCCGAATCCTGCAGCAACCTGGGCTGGCTCTACGAGAACGGTCTGGGCGTGACTCAGGATCTGGAGCAGGCGCAGCACTGGTACGAAATAGCCGCGCGGCAGGAGTTTTCAACGGCGAAACAGCGTTTGTTGAAGTTACGGGAACGCAGCGCAAACCTGCACACGGTCTTCAAACATTCCTTACACAACGATGAGTCGATCACCGAGTACCTCGCAACCGCATTCGCCGGCTTCATCGGACTTGAAGCGGTCCGTGAAGAGGTTTTTCGCCAGGCCAGCTACATCCAGGTTCAAAAGCTCCGCGCGCAGCAGGGCTTGCGCATACCGACCGTGCCGTCTCGACATCTGGTATTTATTGGCAACCCGGGGACCGGCAAGACGACGATTGCCAGGATCATCGCCGGCCTTTACCAGCGGCTGGGTATTCTGAAAACGGACAAGGTGGTCGAGACGGACCGTGCCGGACTGGTGGCCCCCTATATTGGCCAGACGGCGCTGAAAACACGGGCCATCGTGGAGTCCGCGCTGGGAGGCGTTTTGTTTGTCGATGAGGCCTACGCCCTGGCCAGAGCCGGCACACAGGACTTTGGCAGGGAGGCCATCGAAACCCTGCTGAAGATGATGGAGGATCATCGCGATGAACTGGTGGTGATCGTTGCCGGTTATGTCTCCGAAATGGACGATTTCATCAACTCCAATCCGGGACTGGCCTCGCGCTTCAACCGTTACATCCGCTTTCCGGACTACACCCCGGCTGAATTGCTGGAGATATTCCTGAAATTTTGCATCTCGCACTCGTATGTCCTGAGCGATTCGGTGCATCAGGGTTTGCAGACGATCTTCAGCCGTGAAATTCATGTCCAGAGACAGCACTTCAGCAATGCGCGCTATGTGCGCAACCTGTTCGAGAAAGTAATCGAAGCGCAGGCGCAGCGTGTGTTCGGGTTGGAAAATGCCTCGAAATCCGACCTGCAGGCGATCCTGCCGGCGGATGTGGAAAAGGGGCTAGGCGAACCGATTCCGGCGGGCCTGGGTCTGTCGGCCAATTACGAGGCCGCCCTGAAACGGCTGAACGACCTGGCCGGGTTGGAACGTGTCAAAAAGCAGGTGCAGCGGCTGGCCGACTTCGTGCGCATACAACGCGCCCGTGCCGAAGCCGGTAGCAAGGTGGCCGCCGGGTTTTCACAGCATCTGGTGTTTACCGGCAATCCGGGAACGGGTAAAACGGTGGTCTCCCGCATCATTGCTGATATTTACTTCAGCCTCGGGATCACTTTGTCCAACCGCATTGTCGAGGTCGATCGCGCCGGGCTGGTTGCGGGGTATGTTGGCCAGTCAGCGATCAAAACCAGGGAGGTCCTGGAATCTGCCTTGGGTGGCATCCTGTTTATCGACGAAGCCTATGCGCTGGCTCAAGGTGATAACGAAAACGATTTCGGCAGAGAAGTCATCGATACCCTGCTCAAAACCATGGAGGACTACCGGGATCAACTGGTGGTGATCGTGGCCGGTTACCCGGAACCCATGCGCAATTTCATCAACAGTAACCCGGGCTTGCGTTCGCGCTTCAACCATTACATCGAGTTTGATGACTACCAGCCTGATGATCTACTCGCGATCTTTGAGTCTTTCTGCCGAGAATCGGAATACGTCCTGGACGATGCCGCCCGCTCTTATCTGCTGGAGACCTTGACGACACTGTTCAATACCGGCCAAACCGCCGACAACGGCCGCTTTGTGCGCAACGTCTTTCAGCGCTGCGTAGAGGTACAGGCCAACCGGATTTCGCACGCGGGGGAAAATGCCGGCAAGGATCTGAACACATTGACGACCTCCGATGTTTCGGAGGCGCTCAAAGAAGTCCTGATGGATATCCCTTCAAGTTCCACTTGAGAACTGATTTCACTACCTGCAAACTTGAATAACGGCAAGCCGACCGCCGACGCTTGCAACGAAGGTGGTTAATGCGTCACCTGAAACCGCGTTCCCCGAAAATTGAACACCGAACTCTTCGCCCGGATTTCTTCCAGGGTCACGTCGGGCGCGGCCAAACTGCCCTGGGTTAGAACCTGGCCGTTAACCAGCAGCAGCCGTTGCCCCGGGCTTTCCGAGTAAACGGAGCCGGTGATGGTCAGCGGCGGGATCTCGCGGCGGATGTCTTCGGACAGCTCGCCGAGCCGCGGGACGATGGCTGGGTCGGCTTGGGGGGCTGATGCCTTGACGACGGGTAGCGGCAACGGTTTTGGCTTCGGCGTTGCCGGGGCGGCGGGAGGCACGGCGGGCGGCGAAGATGCGACTGCAGGTAGCGCCGGAACTGCCGGTTGCAGTGCCGGTGCGGGTATGGGTGTTGGTGTTGGTGTTGGTACGGGCTTTGCCACGGCGGGTTCCAGCGCAGCCAAGCGCATGTCGCCGGTCGGCGTTTGCCAGATCCACAGGCCTGCTGCGATGCTGCCCAGCGTCAAGGTCGCTGCGACGGCCAGCCAGACGCGACTTCGCGCGCTGTGGGCGGCTTGGGAGGCCGGGGTCGTCACTTGGCGTGCGTGCAAGCCGGGCACGGCGCCGTGCTCGCGTTCGGCGTCGGCCCGTTTGAGGGCATCGAGAATGTAAGACATGGGCTTATCGCGGGTTGATTTGCAGGCGCGGCTCATTCACATCCGTGGCGCTGTCGATCTGCATGAAGGTCATGGGGCCGGGATACCCATCGGGTTTGAGCCCCTGGGCGCGCTGAAAGGCCCGCACCCGGGCCATCAGGTCCGCATCCAGGATTTGCGGGGCCGTGGAAGCGAGGGGTGCAGCTGCTCCGTCCAGCTGCGCCAGTTGACGGGCGAGCCGGTCGATAACCGGGCCGCTGCTGCCGTCGCGCGGGGCGGTGGTGTAACCCGGCGGCGGGCGCCAGTAGGTGGCGAAGTCGCCACGCCACAGCCGACCCAGCGAGAGCAGCCTGACGGTATGCAGGCTCGCGCCCACCCGCAGCGTGGCGGTCTGGTCGGTCAGGCCGATGAGCAGGGCATACACCGGTGGGCCGTTGCCCACCTGCAGGGTCAGGATGCCAGGGCGGCCGAGCTGGCGCAGCAGCGGCACGGTGAGCTTGTCGGTGCGGTAACACTGCAGCTGCTGCGCGCCAGCGGCCTGGCAGGGGTCGCCGTCGTTGGCGGACAGTTTCCAGGTGGGAGCCAGCGCGCGCCAAGCCACGTTGATGTCGCGCGGCAGTTGCGGCAGCAGGGCCTCGATCTCTTCGACCGGGTTCGGGACCAGCGGCTCAACCCGAATGGGCGACGACGCACCAGCTTGCGGGGCCGGTGGCGCTGACGCGGCGGCTTGGGGTGACGGCAGCGCCTTTTGCGGGCTGGGCCACAGCAGAAAACCGGTCAGCGCGGCGCCGGCCAGCAAGACGAGGCCGCCCAGTGCGTAGGCGGTGGGCCGTGGGCCGGCGGTCGGCGCGCGCGGAATGTCAGGCCCGAACACCTCGGCCGCCGCCTTGTCCACCACCGTTCGGTCCACGCGGTGCAGGCCATTCGCCCACGCCCCCAGCAGCGCGCGCCCGCACAGCAAGTTGATGCGGCGGGGCACCCCGCGCGTGAGGCGATGGATGCGCTGCAGCGACTGCCGGTCAAACGGCAGCGGGCCGGTGTGGCCGGCCACGGCCAGACGGTGCTGGATGTACTGCGTGCTCTCGGCAGCGGTTAGCGCGTCAAGGTGAAAACGCGCGATCACGCGCTGGGCCAGTTGCTCCAGCTCAGGGCGGGCCAGCATGGTGCGCAGTTCGGGCTGGCCGATCAGCACGATCTGCAGCAGCTTGCGCTCGTTGGTTTCCAGGTTCGTCAGCAGCCGCAGCTGCTCCAGCACGTCGGGTTCGAGGTTCTGTGCCTCGTCGATGATGAGTACGCTGCTTTGCCCGGCGGCGTGACTCTGTAGCAAAAAGGCATTGAGCGCGTCGATGTAGTTCTTGACCGTGGGCGGGTTCGAGGCGGCCGCCGCCGTGATGTGAAATTCTTCGCAGATGGACTGCAGCAATTCGATGACGCTGAGCTTGGGGTTGAAGATATAGGCCACATGGCAGCCGTCGGGAATCTGCTCCAGGAAGCAGCGGCAGATGGTGGTTTTGCCGGTGCCGATGTCGCCCGTGAGCAGCACAAAGCCGCCGCCCGTGCCGCCGGCCGCTTTGTGCGGGCCGGCCACGCCGTAAAGCAGGTGCGCCAGTGCCTCCCGGTGGCGCTCGCTCATGAAGAGATAACGTGGGTCAGGCGCGATGGAAAACGGGTCTTGCGTCAGGCCGAAATGGTGCGAGTACATAAGCCGCAAGCATACCCGGCGCCGGACCGGGCAACTCGCCACATCAAGCGACCAGAAGTCGCCGCCAGCCGTCAGCGACTCCGTCCCGCCTTGTATTTGCCGCTGCCCGCGCCAATCACACCGTCCGCCTGCGCCAGCCGGGCCATGGCCGCGCCGGCATGAGCGTGGGTGATAGCCAGGCCCAGGGCGTCGGCGGCATCGGGTCCGGGCAGGCCGGGCAGGGTCAGCAGGCGGCGCACCATTTCCTGAATTTGTGTTTTCTCGGCGCGGCCGTAGCCCACCACCGCCTGCTTCATTTGCAGCGCGGTGTATTCGGCCACCGGCAAATCGCTGGAGACCAGCGCGGTGATGCAGGCACCGCGCGCCTGCCCCAGCAACAAAGTGGATTGCGGGTTGACGTTGACGAAGACGATTTCGACCGAGGCGCAATCGGGCTGGTAGCGGCTCACCACTTCGCGGATGCCGTCAAACAGTACCTTGAGCCGCGCCGGCAATTGCCCGGTTTCAATATGGGTGGTGCTGATGGTGCCGCTGGCCACATAGGTGAGCGCCTGGCCGTCGACATCGATCACGCCAAAGCCGGTGGTGCGCAGGCCGGGGTCAATGCCGAGGATTCGCATGCGGGTCAGGGCAGTTCGGCGTCCGCCAGCCGGTTGACGATCAGATTGGCGCGCCCCGCGATGTAGCTGGAGTTGGGCAGTTTTTCAAAATATTTGGGGCGCGGCAACATCACGGCCAGCCGGGCCGCTTCATAGGCGCTCAGTTTGGAGGCAGGTTTGCCAAAGTAGTGCTGCGCGGCGGCTTCGGCACCAAAAACGCCTTCGCCCCACTCGACACTGTTGAGGTAAATCTCCAGGATGCGCTGCTTGCTCAACAAGGCCTCCAGCAGCATCGTCAGCACAAACTCCTGGCCCTTGCGCAGCAGGGTGCGCTCGCCGGACAGAAACAGGTTTTTTGCCAGTTGCTGGGTGATGGTGGAGCCGCCCACGACCTTGGGCACGCGGGCCACTGGTTTGCCTTTGGCCGGAGCCGCGCCTGGTTTTTTGACGGCCTGCGTTTTAGCGGCCTGGGCTTCGGCCTTGGCATTCTTTTGCCAGGCTTGTTCCAGCGCGTCCCAGTCCACGCCGTCGTGGTTGCTGAAGCCGTCGTCTTCGCTGGCGATGACGGCCCGCTTGAGATTGTCGGAAATCTGCGGGTAGGCCACCCATTGCTGGCGCCAGCGCAAGCTACCTTTCTCAACCAGCAAGCGCCATGCTTCCGAGCGCTCGAAAGCGGTGGATTGCGGGGCCAGCACCGCCATGGCGGCAATGCGGGCCACAAAGAAAAGCTGCAGCGCCAGCACGGCGGCAAGCAGTAACCCTAACCAGCGCATGAGCGGCTTCACGTTTTAGCCCATAACAGCCCGCAACTCGGCCAATACCGGTTGCGAGGGCGGCAGCACGCCGCGCCAGATCAAAAAAGCCTCGGCCGCCTGCTCCACCAGCATGCCCAGGCCGTCACGCGCCACGGCGCCGTGCTCGCGGGCCCAGCTCAGGAAGCCCTGCGCGGCGGGCCCGTACATCATGTCGTAGGCCAGTGCGCCCGGTTTAAGGGTGCTGGCCGCCACCGGCACGCCAGCACCGCTCAGACTGCTCGCCGTGGCGTTGATGACTACATCAAAATTACCCGTCAGCCCCCGTAGATCCTGCGCAAGCAGCTCTGTTTTTTGTAGCAAAGCCAGCGCCGCATGGCGTTCCACCAGATCGGTCGCTTTGCTGAGCGTTCGGTTGGCCACGGTGATGCTGGCAGGCCGCGCCAGGATCAGCGGGCCCAGCACGCCGGCGGCCGCGCCCCCGGCACCCATCAGCAGCAGGTGGCGGCCGCTCAAAGCAAGACCGGCATTGCGCTGGATGTCGTTGACCAGTCCGGCGCCGTCGGTGTTGTCGGCCAGGATGTCGCCATCCCTGAAGGTCAGCAGGTTGGACGCCAGGGCCAGCGTGGCGCGTTCACTGGTGTGGCTGGCCAGCGCTGCGGCTTCAAACTTGAACGGCACGGTGATGTTGCAGCCACGGCCGCCTTCCGCCATGAAGGCGCTCACCGCAGTGGCAAAGCCGTCCAGCGCAATCAGCCGTTTGCCATACTGCAGCGTCTGGCCCGTCAGCTCGGCAAAACGCGCATGAATCCACGGCGATTTGCTGTGCTCCACCGGGTTGCCCATGACGCAATAGAGATCCATCGACATAGTCGTCCTTAAAGGGCGTTCACTTTGAGTTGAGCCGGGTTTCCAGCGTTTCGTCGCGGGTGAACTTGAAACGAGACGGCACGCTGATCACGTCAGCCGTGCGGCGCATGGCGGCGTTGAAGCGGCCAAACGGTGCGGCAGTCTGGACGATCGCCTCGGCGCGCCGATCCAGTGTGGGGTTGCCGGAACTTTCCACGATCGTCGTTTTAAGAAGCAGCCCGTTGGCATTGACGTCGACCAGCATGGTCAGTTCGCCATATAGTTTCTTGCCGCCGGCCATAGGAAAGTTTTCGGTACCCTTGTCTTCGATGGCGCGGCGCAGGTGGTCGTAATACACCGCGTACACCTCTTCCCGGGTGGCCGGGCTGATGTAACGTTTCTTGGGCCGGGCATTTTCCTGGTTGATGCGCCGCTCAATCTCGGCCAGCAGCTTGATCAGCTGGCGGCGTTTTTCTTCGCGCTCGGCCTGTTCGGTAGACGCGATAGGCTGCCTGGGGTCGGGTGGGGGCAGGGCGGCCAGTTGTTTTTTGACCTGGGCCAGCATCAGGTTTTGTTGCTCCTGCAGGTTTTGCAGCTTGCGCTGCGCCTCTTGCTCGGCGTCGTCACCCGTTTCAGACAGCAGGGCCGGCGGCAAGGGGCTGGTGGCGCGGCCTTTGTCGGCATCGCCACCGCCCGCCATGGAGGCCTGGGCAATGGCGCGGGCCTTGTCCGGGCGCTCGGTGGTGCGCGCATTGACCAGGATGACTTCCAGTGGCGTGTCTTCAAACACGCGGTTGAACGCCTCGGGATCGACAAAGCGCACCGTCAACAGGACGGCATGCACGGCGATCGAGGCGCCGAGTGCAAGCTGGAGAATACTGAAAGACCGCAGGTTCACGGGGCAGGATTATCGCTGGCGGGGGCGACGGTTTCCGGGGCGCCCTCGCTCATGTCCACGGCAATCGCAATCGGGCCCGCGCCGGCGTCTTCTTCGTCGTCGCCGGCCTCGTCTTCGGGCGCATTGGCGGTTTCGGTGACGGCGTCAAGGCGCTCCACCACGGTGCCGTGGATGTCGAGCGTCACCTCGTCGATGTCGCCCAGCTTGATCAGTACCCGCGCACCACGCGGCAAACCGCTGGCGCCCATGACCGGCAGCACCAGCGGCAGGTCGTCGGCCCGCACCATGTTTTCCTTGAACACGGTGGCGGTGATTTCAGTCACGCCGTTTTGCTGCACGTACTTGAGCGTCCAGAAGCGCTCAATGGCGCGCTGGTAGTCGTTGTAGGCAAAGTAGGCCGAGTCAAAACTGGAAATGATGGAGAACAAGTCCGCGTCTTTGGGCTTGAACGGCGCCACCAGGGGCGCCGTTTTGCCATGGCGGACGCAGGCAATGATTTGCCACTGGTTGACCAGATCGGTGTAACGGCGTAGCGGCGAGCTGCTCCAGGCATAACTTTTGACCCCCAGACCGGCATGCGGCAGGGCACGGGTGCCCATGCGCACCTTGACGCCGGGCAACATGGATGCCTGGCTGCGGTAAATGCCGGGCACGCCGAGTTCGGCCATCCAGCTGCCCCAGGTGCTGTTGGCCAGAATCATGGCCTCCGAGACAATCAGGTCCAGCGGCGCGCCGCGCTGGCGAATGCTGATCTGCACTTGCTCATTGCCTTGCGGTTCGCGCCCCTCATTGCCGACCAGCCGGAAGTTGTAATCCGGCCGGTTGAAGGTCTCGGGCTTGCCGCGCACCACTTCACGTTTGGCCTTCAGGTCTTTCGCCAGGCGATATAAAAATGATAGCTGCTCACGCTTATGCAACAAGGGCTGCGGGTCGATTTTATGTAAAAATTCGGGATTTTCGAGCCATTCGGTGGTGACGATGGTGTCGAGCTGGTCGTGCCGCAGATTGGCGCCAATGTGCACGCGCTCCAGCTTGGTTTCGCTGCTCTTGATCTCCAGCGTGGCTTCATCCAGCGTGACGTACAAGGACACGGCCGGGCAGTCGCGCCCTTCCTGCAGCGTGTAGGTTTGCACCACGTCGTCGGGCAGCATGGTGATCTTGTAGCCCGGCATGTAGACGGTGGACAGGCGGTTGCGGCCCAGCTGGTCAATCGGGCTACCGGGCAGAACAGCCAGGCCGGGGGCCGCAATGTGAATGCCCACTACCACGGTGCCGCTGCCCAGGCCTTGCACCGAGAGCGCGTCGTCAATCTCGGTCGTGGCCGAGTCGTCGATGGAGAAGGCCCGCGCCGTGGACAAGGGCAGTTCGTCGCGGATGGCTGGCGCCTCCAGCTTGGGAAAGCCGGTGCCCTTGGGGAAGTTCTCCAGCAAGAAGCGGCGCCAGTGGAACTGGTAGGGCGAATCAATGGCCCCCGCCTTGATCAGCAGTTCCAGCGGTCCCAGATGCGTGGCGCGTGAGGCCTCGACCACGGCCTTGTATTCAGGCGCATTTTTGTCGGGCTTGAACAGAATCTTGTAAAGCTGATCGCGGATCGGCGCCGGGCACTCACCCTGGCTCAGGTCTTTGACCCACTGTTCAGTTTGCAGCGCGATCTGTTTCTTTTTCTCGATCGCGGCCAAGGCCAGCGCGATGATGTCGGCCGGGGCCTTGCGAAAGCGCCCCTTGCCGGCACGGCGAAAGTAATGCGGCGATTCAAACAGGCGCACCAGCATGCCGGCTTGTTGTTCCAGCGTGGCGTTGGCGCTGAAGTAGTCGCGTGCCAGATCGGCAAACCCGAACTCTTCATCGGGCGAAAACTCCCAGGCCAGCTCCAGCTCGATGCTCTGGCTGACGGTCTGCGCCGAGGCCAGCAACTGCGCCGGCGCCGGTTTTTCGAACTTCAGCAGGATGTTGGCGGCCTTGACCTTGACCCGCTTGCCGCTGTCCAATTCCACCTGCGCAGACGATTCCGCCTCCGACAGCACCCGACCGGCCATGAATTTTCCGGCTTCTTCAAACAATAAAAACATGGGGGGGATTGTCCCAGCAAAAAGGGGAGGGCTCGGCGGTGCCGTCCGAGGGGCTCAGTTCAGGCCCAAAAACGCCAGCACCGCAGGCAGTTGCGCGTCAAAGTCGCTGATGGCGTGGTCGCCGCCTTCGAGCAGCCGGATGTGGGCGTTGGCATAGCGGGCCTGCATTTCGCGCCAGTCCAGCACTTCGTCGCCCTTGGCGATGAGGGCGAAGTAGTTGCCGGGGTGCTGCAGGCCCTGACATTGCAGTTCCCGCAGCTCGTCGACAAATTCCGGTTTGAAGAAAAAACGCTCCTGCGGGTCGTGCCAGCTGGTTTGCTCGCCGATGTATTTCTCCAGATCGCGCGCCGGGTTGACGGCCGGGTTGAGCAGCACTGCCTTGCAGCCCATGCTTTCAGCCACGCCGGTGGCATAAAAGCCGCCCAGCGAGGAGCCGATCACCGCCATGGAAGCGCATGGCCAGTCGGCGATGCCTTCCATTACCAGTGCCATCGCCTCGCGCGGCGACGGCGGCAATTGCGGGCACCACCAGTGCACCTGCGGGTGCTGCGCCGCCATGTGCCGGGCCATGGTGCGGGCCTTCAGGGATTGCGGCGAGGAGCGAAAGCCGTGTAGGTAGAGCAGGTGGGTGAGGGGCTGGTGGGGCTGAGTGGTGGGCATGGACAGGATGATAGGGGTGAAAAAAAGCCCCGCCGGGGCGGGGCTTTTTGATCACAAGCTGAGTAAAGGATCAGGGTAATGTCTGGGTTGAATAGAAGTGTACAAATTCTCTGCCAGCAACGTCTCTGGCCCAAAGGTGTACGCCAGTCATCCATGCATAGGTCTGGTAGCCAATAGATGGGCTTGTCAGACAATGTACTTCGCCATTGCCATTGGCGCACGGGATGGTTGCTGTAAGGGTTGTAGAACCTACACCGAGACCGTCATTGAAACTGGTTTTGTCATAGTTGGGCGCCACATTAGGACTCGTCAAAACAAAACCGTTAGGGTTCGCGAGAGTAATGGCACTGGCTAGAGTTTTGCGAGTATTGCCAAACAGCTTGATTTGTGTTGGTGGCAGTGCTCCGGTTGGAACCTCCCACGTTGGGGTGACATAGGCTCCTGTTGGCAGTGCGGTATGGCTGTTGTTGTTCGGCGCAGTTGCCGTGTTGACAGTCGGGCTGACTTGGAGCGCCGGGATTGACGCAGCAGCCAAGTTGGCCAATTTCTGTGTGCGAAGCTCGGCAATGGTCAAAGCCCGTGTGCGTGTTTTGTAGTGCTGAACACCTTGTTGTGTCCCACTGCTTACATTACCCGCGTAGTAGGTGAATGTCCAGACGCTCTGGTTGGCAAACGAGCTGATTTCAGTGTCTGTCGAATCGGTCGCACTAAAAACCAGACCGGATTCGCGAGTACTTGGGTGTGCGGGCGTTGGCGACAGCGTAGTGTTTGCATATTCGCTGCGAATGCGAACAAAAGTGGTGCCACTCGGAGTGCCGTTCTGGTTGGGCAGAACCATCCCATCAGACCCGGGAAGCAATGTCAAGGTATTGCCCTTGGGGGTTGTGACCGTGACGTAGGTGATGCCACTGATCAGCGGCACATTGAAGTTGTAGCCCGTGCTGTAGTAGGTGGATGCGGCCTGGTTGACGAAATCACGCAACTGATGGTAAGCCGTTACGCCACCAGGGTAGTTGAATTGATTGCCAATTTGTTTGAGCTTTCCATCGGTGGTGTCCAGGCGTACCGCGAATGTGTCGAAGGTTTCATTGCCTGCAGTGTCTTTGGACTTGTAGCCAATGACGATATCGCTGTTGCCACGGGTGAACTCGTAGGTGCCCTGACTGAAGACGGTGCCGGTCCCGCCATCGACGAAGATGCCGTTAAAGGCTTTGCCCAGACCAACAACCTTCCCATTGCTTTTGAACAGGGCAGGGTTGTTGCTGAAAAACGCATTTTTGCATTCTGCGGCCTGAATATCCGCCGCCGTCGTTCCACCGGAGGTGATGCGTGCGGACAGAGGCAGGGCGAAGCACGTATTCAACTGCGCCAAGTGTGCCGCAATCAGCGCGGATGTGCCTAAAGGAATCAAGCTTGACGGCGTGATTGCAGGAATGGCGGGAACACTGGCCACGGCGGTTTGCCCCGTACCGCTCGTGAACTGAATAGCCGTGGGGGGCGCTTCTTCTGCCAATTGCTGCTTGATACCAATCTCAACATTGCTGGCGGTACTGCTCGCCGGCGTGATGGTCACCTTGAGCGAATCCAGCAGGCGGTCGTAGCCAGTGCCATTGGTTGCAAACGTGCCGTTTAGCGGGTCGGTGGCGGTGGTGCTGGTGGCGGCCAAAATCGGAGCCAGGATGGTTTGAACGTCCTGCACCGTGGCGGCAACCGTGGTGGCGTTAATGATGGAAGTCCCCGCAGCCAGTTCAGCCGCCAGTTTGGTGGGGTCACCCGAGCTGCTCAGGCGCGATGCGATCAAATTGGTCACGGGCGTGATGTTGACCGTCGCTGTGGCAGTTGAAGAAGCCGGCATTACGCTGATCAGTGACTCAACGGCGCCATCAGCTGTGGTACGTGATGCCGTCAGCACCAGCGGTGCGACAGCACCAGATAACAAGGTGATGCTGTAAGTGCCATCAGCACCAATTACTGCGCTGGTGCCTACAACGACACCTTTACTGTCGGTGACAGTGATGATGGCATCGGTAAACGCTGCGCCGGTGGCGGCAACGCCTGTGAGGGTAGTTGGCGTCGTGCTGCCACCCGTAGTTGTACTGCTGTCCCCGCAGCCATAAATCGTCAGCAGGCCTGCGCTGGCGATGCCAAGCGAAAGTCGTTTTAGTGTGATTTTCATGAGAACTCCTGAGTTGTTTGAGACGCAGGTGGCTTAGAGGCATGGTTCTGTACTCCTTGACCTGCACATGGATGCTATCGGGCGGATGAAACAGCGCCATCCCATATCTATGGGATGACCCGGCATAGCCAGTGCAGGCGCCTGCGGCTATGCTCGCCACAGATTAAAAACAGCAGGGCGAAGCAAGTGTGGCGTGTACTGGTAGTGGAAGACGATCCGCAGATGCGGGAATTTTTCGCGGCAAGCGTGTCGCGCTGCGCCGAGTTGCAGCTGGCCGCCAGCGTGGGCACCGTGGCCGAGGCGAAGGCCTGGCTGGAAAACAACGCGAGTACGGTCGATGTGCTGCTGACCGATCTGGGTCTGCCCGATGGCAGCGGGCTGGATGTCATCCGCCATGCCACACGGTTGAACCCCGCGTGCGAGCCACTGGTGATCTCGATGTTTGGCGATGAAGACAATGTGTTGGCCAGCATTGAGGCCGGTGCTTTGGGCTATATCCACAAGGATTCGACCCCTGACGACATTGCCCAGACGATTCTTGACATGCGGGCGGGGGCTTCGTCCATTTCTCCCATGATCGCCCGCCGGGTGCTGTCCAAGTACCGGGCCGATCAGATTAATAGGGCTGCAGCCACTGTCGAACAAACGTCAATAGCTATCAAAAATGAAGCGGATGGGGTTTTTCAAGCGGTGGCGCAGCGCGGTTTGTTGTCGCCTCGCGAGCAGGAAGTTCTGGCCCTGATCGCCCGCGGCTTTTCCTACACGGAAATCGCGCGCCTGCAGAGTCTGAGCGTGCATACCGTGCAGACGCATATCAAGAACCTCTACGCAAAACTGTCCGTGCACTCCAAAAGCGAGGCGGTGTTCGAGGCCACGCGCATGGGTTTGCTGCCGCGGCATGACTGAGACGGGCGGCAAAACCGGTGGCAAAAGCGCCGGATAGGGCCGCGCTAAGATGCGCTCAATGATGAAGTTGTGGTGTGGTCTGCAGTGTGTGGTGTTGTCCGTGTTCGGGCTGCTACTCGCGTGCCTGACCTTGCAGGCACAGGCCCTGCCGCTGGAACTGCACGAGGCGCAGGCCGCTGTGACGGTTCAGGGCCAGACGACGCGCGAGACGGTCAGCCTGCCCTACCATTGGGATCGCCATCACACGGGCTTGGCCGGTGAGGCGACTTTTGAGGTGCTGTTTGAGCTGCAAGACGTACCAACGGTGCCCTTCGGCTTGTACCTGCCCCGGCTGGGCAATGCTTATGAAATCTGGCTCAACGGCACCCTGTTGCAGCACAACGGCGACTTGCAACACGGCAACGGCCCGGATTTCGCGAAGGCGCCGCGCTATATCCTGATTTCGCCGGGCCTGCTGCGAACCAACAACCTGTTTCGCGTGCATATCCGCGCCGATGTGGGGCGCCGCGGCGGTTTGGCGCCTTTGACCTTGGGGCCGGACGAGGAGGTATATCCGCTCTATCTGCACGACTACTACTGGCGCAGCACCGGCTCGTTCATCGTGGTCATCCTGAGCCTGCTGATCGGTGTGGTGGCCATCGCCTTGTGGGCGACCCAGGTCGATGTAGCTGCGCCCGCACGACTCAGGCGCGACCCCCTGTACCTGTTTGCGGCGCTGGCCGAACTGTGCTGGACGGTCAGCGTCAGCGACGCCATCATCGAGTACCCACCCTTCCCCTGGCCGTGGTGGGGCATGGTTGCGCTGGTGGCGGCGATGGTATGGGTCGGTAGCATGACCCTGTTTTGCGTCGAGGTGGCCGGCTGGAGCCGGCTGCGCCCAGTCATCTGGCTGCGCCGCTGGCTGGCGCTGTTGCTGCTGGCGAGTGTTGCCACTGGCACGGGCGCGCTGGTGTACGGTTATCCGGTCGCGATGACGCTTTTGTACGCGGTCTCGGGGCTCACTTCCCTGATCTTTGTCTCTTTGTTCATCTGGAAGGCGGCGCGCGGTGCGTCGTTGCCGCACAAAATGGTGGCGGTTGCGGTGCTGTTGAATACGCTGGTGGGGATGCGCGATCTGTATGTGTTCCGGTTCAGTCAGGCGTATGGAGGTAACACCTTCATTCGCTACAGCTCGGTGCTGTTCGGACTGACGCTGCTCTACATCGTGATCATGCGCTTTCACATGGCCAGCGGCCAGGCACGCGACCTCATGGCCAATATGGCGGCGCGCGTGGCGCAGAAGGAGCAAAAACTTGAGCAGAGCTACCAGCGTGTCGAGCAACTGGCTCGTGAACAGGAACGAACGGCCGAGCGCACCCGCATCTTGCGCGATATGCACGATGGCGTGGGCTCGCATATCAGCACCGCCATCCGGCAGCTGGAATCCGGACGGGCGACTCACAGCGAGGTGCTGCACACCCTGCGCGATGCGCTGGACCAGCTCAAGCTGTCGATTGATGCCATGAACCTGCCGCCGGGCGACATCACCGCCTTGCTGGCCAACCTGCGTTACCGGCTGGAGCCGCGCTTTAAAGCCTCGGACATTGAGCTGCAGTGGGATGTGGACCTGCTCCCGTCGCTGGCCCGGCTGGATGACAAGGCCATGCGACAGCTGCAGTTCATGGTCTTTGAGGCGCTGTCCAATGTGCTGCAGCATGCGCACGCTACTCAGCTGCGCATCGAGCTGCGCAGCACACCGCAGGGCGGCGCGCAGCTGCGGGTCATTGACAACGGCTGCGGTTTTGAGCCGGACCGCGTGGCGCGTCGGGGCTTAAGCTCGCTGCGTGAGAGGGCTGCGGCCATCGACGCGGGTCTGGTAATCGCTAGCAAGCCTGGCAACACCGTGGTGGAAGTCGTGCTGAATTGAACAGTGGCGGGATAATCCGGGCATGGCGCAACAATTTGGAAAAACTAAACCGTGGCAGCGCATCGCGCCCTGGTTCCGCGGCTTTGACGGCCCGCTGGCGTTTGCCGTGTTCATACTCGCATGCGCCGGCTTGCTGACCATGTATTCATCGGGCTACGATCAAGGTACCCGGTTTGAAGACCATGGCCGCAATATGCTGTTGGCCGGGTTCATCATGTTTCTGGTTGCTCAGATACCGCCGCAGCGGCTGATGTCGCTGGCGGTGCCGTTGTACGCGCTGGGCGTCACCCTGCTGATTGCGGTGGCCGTCTTTGGCGTCACCAAAAAGGGGGCACAGCGCTGGCTTAATGTGGGCATCACCATCCAGCCCAGTGAAATTCTCAAGATCGCCATGCCGCTGATGCTGGCCTGGTGGTTCCAGAAGCGCGAAGGCCAGTTGCGCCCGCTGGACTTCGCCGTGGCCGGGGTGCTGCTGGCGGTGCCGATTGGCTTGATCGTGAAGCAACCCGACCTAGGGACCGCGATATTGGTACTGTCGGCGGGCATGTCGGTCATTTTCTTTGCCGGGCTGTCATGGAAGTGGCTTCTGCCGCCCGTGCTGCTGGGTTTGGTCGGTGTGGCACTGGTGGTGGGTTTTGAGCCGCAGCTGTGCGCCGACGGGGTGCGCTGGCCGGTGTTGCACGACTACCAGCAGCAACGCATCTGCACCCTGCTGGACCCGACGCGCGACCCGCTGGGCAAGGGTTTTCACATCATTCAGGGCATGATTGCCATTGGCTCAGGCGGCTTCTGGGGCAAGGGCTTCATGCAGGGCACCCAGACCCATCTGGAGTTCATTCCCGAGCGCACCACTGACTTCGTTTTTGCCGCTTTTTCCGAAGAGTTCGGCCTGTTCGGCAATCTGCTGCTGATTGCCGGCTTTGTGTTCCTGGTATTGCGCGGCATGGCCATTGCCCTGGAGGCGCCCACGCTGTTCTCAAGGCTGCTGGCGGGCAGCATCACCCTGATTTTTTTCACCTACGCGTTTGTCAACATGGGCATGGTCAGCGGCATTTTGCCGGTGGTCGGCGTGCCCTTGCCCTTCATCAGCTATGGCGGTACGGCCATGGTGACGCTGGGCATGGGTCTGGGGATATTGATGTCGATCGCCAAGTCGAAACGGCTGGTGCAGTCCTAACCCCTAAAATCAAACCATGATCTCCCGCGAACCCACCCTAGAACGTTTGGCCATTGCCAAGTCCCTGCTGCTCACGCCGTTTGGCCTGGATGAATCCCACCTGACGCGTGCCCTGAATGAAATCAAGGCCCATCGCGTGGATGAGGCCGACCTGTATTTTCAGTACACCCGCAGCGAGGGCTGGAGTCTGGAAGAGGGCATCGTCAAAACCGGGTCCTTCAGCATCGACCAGGGTGTCGGTGTGCGCGCGGTCAGCGGTGAAAAAACCGCGTTTGCCTACTCGGACGATATTTCAGAAGCTTCGCTGCTGGATGCGGCCCGCACGGTACGGTCAATTTCTGCGGTAGCCCAGACCGGCCGTGCGAAGACGGCTACTAAAAAGATAGCATCTGCGCGTTCTTTGTACCAGGGTTTGGACCCGATCGCCACGCTGGACAGCACGGCCAAGGTCAAGTTGCTGGAGAAGGTGGAGCAACTGGCCCGGGCCAAAGACCCGCGTGTGGCGCAGGTCATGGCCGGGCTGGCCAGTGAATACGATGTGGTGATGGTGGCGCGCGCCGATGGCACGCTGGCGGCCGATGTGCGCCCGCTGGTGCGCCTCTCCGTGACCGTGATCGCTGAACAAAAAGGCCGGCGCGAAGTGGGCTCGGCCGGTGGCGGTGGCCGTTTCGGCCTGGCTTATTTTGATGACGCCATCATTGCGCAGTACGTCGATGAGGCGGTCAAAGCGGCGCTGACTAATCTGGAGGCGCGGCCAGCGCCGGCCGGTGAAATGACCGTGGTACTCGGCCCGGGCTGGCCCGGTATTTTGTTGCACGAGGCGATCGGCCACGGGCTGGAAGGCGACTTCAACCGCAAGGGTTCCAGCGCTTTTTCCGGTCGGGTCGGTCAGCGCGTGGCGGCCAAAGGCGTGACGGTGCTGGATGACGGCACCCTGGCCGACCGCCGTGGTTCGCTCAATGTGGACGACGAAGGCAACACCAGCCAGCGCAATGTGCTGATTGAAGACGGCATCCTGAAGGGCTACATCCAGGACGCCATGAATGCACGCCTGATGGGCGTCAAACCCACGGGCAACGGCCGGCGCGAGAGCTATGCCCACGTTCCCATCCCGCGCATGACCAATACCTACATGCTGGCGGGCGACAAGTCGCCCGAAGAAATCGTGGCCAGCATCAAAAAGGGCCTGTACGCCACCAACTTCGGCGGCGGGCAGGTGGACATCACCTCGGGCAAGTTTGTGTTCTCCGCCAGCGAAGCGTATTGGGTGGAAAACGGCAAGATTTTGTACCCGGTCAAGGGCGCCACCATTGTCGGCAACGGCCCGGATGCCCTGACCCGCGTCAGCATGATCGGCAACGACATGAAGCTAGACAGCGGCGTCGGTACCTGCGGCAAGGAAGGCCAGAGTGTGCCGGTCGGTGTCGGGCAACCGACCCTGCGCATTGACGGCCTGACGGTGGGCGGTACGGCCTGAGTCCGGGATCACCGCGGTGGTCTGTGCTACAGTCAACTTTATGAATTCGGCCCGTTTTTACTTTAGCTACTTTTGGTTCTCAAGCGCCTGCGGCGGTAGAGAGTTCTGAACGTACCCAAAGAAAACGTCCTGATCTTCCAAAAACCGCCGGCACCCCCGGCGGTTTTTTTTATGCCTTTTCAACTTTACCTGATTGACTTAGGAGTCTCACCATGAAATCAGCAGCCACTGTCGCCAGCGCCGACCGCACCAGCAAGACCGACGACGAACGCATCAAGGACATCACTGTGTTGCCACCTCCCGAGCATTTAATCCGTTTCTTTCCGATTCGCGGCACCGCCATCGAATCGCTGATCAGCAGCACCCGCCGCCACATTCGCGACATCATGGCGGGCAAGGAGGATCGGCTGCTGGTCGTGATTGGCCCTTGCTCCATCCACGACCCGGCCGCCGCGCTCGACTATGCGCGCCGACTCAAGGTGCAGCGCGAGAAGTACGCCGACACGCTGGAAATCGTGATGCGCGTGTATTTCGAGAAACCGCGCACCACGGTCGGCTGGAAAGGCCTGATCAACGACCCCTACCTGGATGAAACCTTCCGCATTGACGAAGGCCTGCGCATTGCGCGCCAGTTGCTGATCGAAATCAACCGCCTGGGCTTGCCGGCGGGCAGCGAATTTCTGGATGTGATTTCGCCCCAGTACCTGGGCGATTTGATCTCGTGGGGCGCCATTGGTGCGCGCACCACCGAGAGTCAGGTCCACCGCGAACTGGCATCCGGCCTGTCGGCCCCGATTGGCTTCAAGAATGGCACCGACGGCAATATCAAAATCGCCACCGACGCCATTCAGGCCGCCGCTGGGGGGCACCACTTTTTGTCAGTCCACAAAAATGGCCAGGTGGCGATTGTGCAAACCAACGGCAACCCTGACTGCCACGTCATCCTGCGCGGCGGCAAGGCCCCGAACTATGACGCCGCCAGCGTGGCCGCTGCCTGCAAAGACCTGGAGAAAGCCAAGCTGCCCGCCACCCTGATGGTGGACTGCAGCCACGCCAACAGCAGCAAGCAGTTTGAGAAACAGCTGGACGTGGCGCGCGACATTGCGGCGCAAATTGCCGGTGGGTCCAACAGCGTGTTCGGCGTGATGGTGGAAAGCCACCTGCATGCGGGTGCCCAGAAGTTCACCCCGGGTAAAGACGACGCGGCCAAGCTGGAATACGGCAAGAGCATCACCGACGCCTGCCTCGGCTGGGATGACTCGTGCCAGTCGCTGGAGTTGTTGTCGCAGGCGGTCAAGGCGCGCCGGGCTCGTTAAATTGCAGGAGTTAGAGGTATTTTGGCCTCTAGCCCCCGTCGCTACTGCGTAAGCAGCTATTTATTTTGTAGCGCCTGCAGCAGTTTGAGGTGAATGCCGCCAAAGCCGCCATTGCTCATGCACAGGATGTGGTCACCGGGACGTGCCTGGGCCACTACCTGTGCCACCAATTCATCGATGCTGTCCGCCACCTGCGCCCGGTCGCCCATCGGGGTCAGCGCTTCACGGGCGTCCCAACCCAAGCCACCGCCGTGACAAAACGCCAGATCGGTGTCTTCCAGGCTCCAGGGCAACTGGGCTTTCATGGTGCCCAGCTTCATGGTGTTGCTGCGGGGTTCAAACGCCGCCAGAATGCGCTCGTTGGGTCCGATTCGGCGCTTTAACCCATCCACGGTGGTCCGGATGGCGGTGGGGTGGTGGGCAAAGTCATCGTAAACGGTGATGCTACCGCCCGCTCCTTTCACGGTACCGCGCACTTCCATGCGGCGCTTCACGTTTTCAAAGCTCCCCAAAGCGCTGGCGGCGACCTCGGGCGACACGCCCACATGCTGGGCCGCTGCAATGGCCGCCAAGGCGTTCAACTGGTTATGTACGCCGTTCAGGGCCCACTTCACGTGACCCACAGTCTTTCCTTGGTACAGCACGTCAAACTCATGTGGCTCACCTGCGGCCGTGAAGTCGCTCACCGCCGCGCCAAAGCTGCGCACCTCGCTCCAGCAGCCCATGTGGAGCACCCGTGCCAGGCTTTCCTCCAGACCGTTGACCACCACGCGACCCGAGCCATGCGGGCCGGTGCCCGGCACGGTTCGCACCAGGTGGTGAAACTGGCGCTCGATCGCCGCCAGATCGTCAAAGATGTCGGCGTGGTCAAACTCGAGGTTGTTGAGCACGGCGGTGCGCGGGCGATAGTGCACAAACTTGCTGCGCTTGTCGAAAAAAGCGGTGTCGTATTCGTCGGCTTCGATCACGAATACAGAGCGGGAAAGTGGTTTCGTCGCCGGGCCGCCCCAAGGCGAAACAGACCCCTCGGGGGGCAGCGCAGCACACGCAGTGGCAAGCGTGGGGGCCATTTTCATTCCGCCCAGTCGCGCCGACACAGCAAAGTTCATGGGCACGCCACCCACCAGAAAACCGGGTTGCAGACCGGCATATTCCAGTATCCAGGCGATCATGGCGGTGGTGGTGGTTTTGCCATGGGTGCCTGCGATGGCGATGACATGCCGGTCTTGCAGCACATGCTCGGCCAGCCATTGCGGGCCGCTGGTGTAGGGCAGTCCGGCATCCAGAATGGCTTCCATCAAGGGGAATTTCGGCGTGCCATCGCCTAGATGGGCGCGGCTGACCACATTGCCCACCACAAACAGGTCCGGCTTGAGGGTCAACTGGTCGGCGCCAAAGCCTTCCATCAGTTCAATGCCAAGGGCCCGCAACTGGTCGCTCATGGGCGGGTAGACGCCGGTATCGCAACCCGTGACCTGGTGGCCCGCTTCCCGCGCCAGCGCGGCCAGGCCGCCCATGAAAGTCCCGCAAATACCAAGAATATGAATGTGCATGACCCGGATTTTAGGCCGGCGCAACAAGGTGGAAATGGGGGGCAAAATAGAGGTTTATGGATACCCTGAAATCAGAAATATCAGCAGTCGCTGCCCGCCTGGTGGTGGAGGAGGGGCTCGAATATGGCCCGGCCAAGCGCCGCGCCGTCAAGCAACTGGGTTTGCCGGGGCGTAGCGCGCTGCCTGGCAATGACGAGATCGAGGATGCCGTGGTGGAATACATCGCGCTGTTCTGCAGTGAGACGCAACCGGGCGAGTTGCTGGCGTTGCGCCGCCTGGCCCTGGTCTGGATGGAGCGCATGGCCGCATTTCGGCCCCACTTGGGGGGCGCCGTGTGGCATGGCACCGCGACACGACTGTCTGATATCTACATTCAGTTGTTTTGCGATGACAGCAAATCGGCAGAAATATCGTTGATTGACCATCAAGTGGACTATGTGCCACGCACGGTCACCGGGTTTCATGGTGAATCGGTCGAGGCCTTGAGCGTGCATGCCTTTTGTCCGGATTTGAATGAAGAGGTGGGTGTTCATTTGCTGATTCACGACCACGATGACGTGCGTGGCGCTCTGCGACCTGACGCCAAAGGGCGCACGCCCCGCGGGGATATGGTGGCGGTTCGGCGTTTGTTGCATGATCAGCAGCATGACTGAATCCACGCATTCTTTTGATCCCGCAAAAAATCCTTCGAGGGACCGTCGGCGCTGGCTTGTGGGTGCCGTGGCTGGCGCCGCGGCACTGGGTGGTATTGGCTTGGCCTGGCAGACTTACCAGCCGCAAACGATGTCGCCGACCGCCGAATCCGCGCTTTGGCCGCTGGAGTTTGCGACCCCCGATGGCAGCCTGCTGCGCATGGCCGCGCTGCGTGGCAAACCTGTCCTGTTGAACTTCTGGGCAACCTGGTGCCCGCCCTGCGTGGAAGAACTTCCTCTATTGAGCCGCTTTTATCAGGAAAATTCAGCCAATGGCTGGCAAGTTATTGGCTTGGCTGTTGATCAGCTGGAGCCGGTCAAGCGCTTTCTCGCACGTTCCCCAGTGACTTTTCCAGTGGCAATGGCCGGCTTGCCTGGGATGGAAATTAGCCAGGCTCTCGGGAATTTGAGTGGCGGTTTGCCGTTCACGGTGGTACTGGGATCCGATGGGCTGGTGGCGCATCGTAAAATGGGCAAAGTGACGCCAGACGATTTGCTTGCGTGGGCCGTTCTAAAATAAGCTTGAATTGCCGTGAATGCGTGCCAGCCCGATGCCTGCGATGTGCATGGGTCGTATGGCAATTGCCGGAATGAATGCTGGTATTCTGTAAAATAAAAGAAGATGACTGTATTTGTTGGAATTTAATGTAAATTCGCCAGTCATTACTTGAAATTCGTTGGAGACCCTATGGACCTAAGAAAACTGAAGACGCTGATTGACTTGGTGTCGGAATCAAATGTCTCGGAGCTGGAAATCACAGAAGCAGAAGGCAAGGTTCGCATTGTCAAGGGTGGCGGTGTCATGATGCAGCAATACGCGGCGCCGGTCGCCATGATGGCGCCTGCTGCTGTGGTGCCCCAGAGCGCGGCGCCGGTTGCTGCGCCGGTGCCAGAGGTTGCCCTCCACACCGTCAAGTCGCCAATGGTGGGCACTTTTTATCGGTCGGCATCCCCGGGCGCCAAGGTTTTTGTCGAGGTCGGGGATTCAATCAAGGTGGGTGAGACCGTCTGCATTATTGAGGCCATGAAAATCCTCAATGAAATTGAAGCTGACAAATCGGGAACCGTCACGCAGATTCTCTGCGAGAACGGGCAAGCCGTTGAATACGGACAGCCCTTGTTCGTGATTGAGTGAAGCAAACCGGCAATTCCCATGTTCAAGAAAATCCTGGTCGCCAATCGGGGCGAAATCGCCCTCAGAATTCAACGAGCCTGTCGTGAACTCGGCATCAAGGCTGTCATGGTCTATTCCGAGGCCGATCGCGATGCCAAATACGTCAAACTGGCCGAGGAGGCTGTCTGTATCGGGCCGGCTCAATCGGGCCTGAGCTATCTGAATATGCCCGCCATTATTTCGGCGGCTGAAGTAACAGATGCTGAAGCGATTCACCCCGGCTATGGCTTTTTAAGCGAAAACGCCGATTTTGCCGAGCGGGTTGAAAAAAGCGGTTTCCAGTTCATTGGCCCCACGCCTGAGTCGATTCGCATCATGGGTGACAAGGTGTCGGCCAAGCAGGCAATGATCAAGGCAGGGGTCCCCTGCGTGCCTGGCTCGGAAGGCGAACTGCCGGATGATCCGGTGCAAATCCGCCGCATTGCCAAGGCGGTGGGCTATCCGGTCATCATCAAGGCGGCCGGTGGTGGTGGCGGACGCGGCATGCGCGTGGTCCATACGGAGGCCGCGCTGATCAATGCGGTGGCGATGACCACGGCCGAAGCCGGCGCCGCGTTTGGCAATCCGGCGGTGTACCTGGAGAAGTTCCTTCAGAACCCCAGGCATATCGAGATCCAGATTTTGGCCGACAAGCACAAAAACGTGGTTTACCTCGGTGAACGTGATTGTTCGATGCAGCGGCGGCACCAAAAAATCCTTGAAGAAGCGCCGGCACCAGGTATCCCACGCAAGCTGATTGAGCGGGTGGGTGAGCGCTGTGTCGCGGCTTGCAAGAAGATTGGTTACCGCGGAGCCGGGACTTTCGAGTTTCTGTATGAAGATGGTGAGTTCTACTTCATCGAGATGAATACCCGCGTGCAGGTGGAGCACCCGGTGACGGAGATGATCACCGGGGTTGATATTGTCAAGACCCAGATCATGGTGGCGGCGGGTGAGAAGTTGCCTTTTACGCAGCGCCAGATTGAGATTCGTGGCCACGCCATTGAATGTCGAGTGAACGCTGAAGACCCCTACAAGTTCATTCCTTCACCCGGTCGAATCACCATGTGGCATGCCCCGGGCGGGCCGGGCGTACGGGTGGATTCCCATGTCTATACCAATTACTTCGTTCCTCCGAATTACGATTCGATGATTGGCAAGATCATTGTGCACGGCGACACGCGCGAGCAGGCTTTGGCGCGTATGCGCACGGCCCTGGGCGAAACCGTCGTGGAAGGCATTAACACCAACATCGCACTGCACCGGGAGTTGATGGTGGATGCGAAGTTCATGACGGGCGGCACCAATATCCATTATCTGGAAGAGTGGCTTGGCCAGCACAAGCGATGAGTCAGGGTTTGCATGTTTGAATTAAGCCTGATGTGCCCGGAAAACCGGGTCGAGACCTTGAGTGATGCACTCGATGCGCTGGATGCTTTGAGCGTCAGTGTGGAGGATGCAGACGCCCAGACCGATGCCGAGCAGGCCTTGTTTGGCGAGCCGGGTATGCCGCCACCCAAAGACGGCTGGCAGCGCTCACGGATATTGGCGCTGTATGCCTCTGAAGCGTTGGCAAAAGATGCCCTGGCGCTGTTGGTGGCCCAGGATTTTTTTGCTGACTGCCAAATTTTAGGTATCCAGGAAGTGCCTGAGCAGGACTGGGTGCGTTTGACCCAGTCCCAGTTCACACCGGTGGAAATTACGTCGGAGTTCTGGATTGTGCCGACCTGGCACGAACCGCCGGCTCAAGCGCGCATCATCATTCGGCTCGATCCGGGGTTGGCGTTTGGCACCGGTACCCACCCCACAACCCGGATGTGTTTGCGATGGATCGCGCAGCGTGGTCGGACGGACGAATCCCGTACCGAAAACGGTCTGGGCCGGGTTCTGGATTACGGTTGTGGTTCGGGAATTCTTGCGATCGGTGCGGCCAAGCATGGCGCAACCGACATTGATGCGGTCGACATTGATGATGCGGCGGTTGAGTCAACCGTGCTGAATTCGCAGGCCAATGACGTCAAACTCAACGCCGGTTTGCCCGATATCGTGACGGGTGTCTATCAGACGGTGCTGGCCAATATTCTGGCAACACCCCTGAAGGTGCTGGCACCCTTGCTGTGGTCGCGTGTCGCACCGGGCGGCGCGCTGGTGTTGGCGGGCATTCTTGAGCGCCAGGCCGATGAATTGAAAGCCGCCTACGCACCCTATTGCCAGCTGAAAGTTGTCGATCAGGAAGATGGCTGGATATTGATGACAGCGACGCGCTGAGTCTCCCCGGGTACGGCTCTACAATTCGCTGTAAATGAGCCTGATCACACGTTGCCCGGCCTGCGAGACCCTCTTCAAGGTCGTCCCCGACCAGCTTCGGATTTCCGAAGGATGGGTTCGATGCGGTCAATGCGATGAAGTATTTGATGCGTCGCTTCATCTGTTGCAGGCCCCGCCCGCAGAGGCTCTGCCAGTAGCCCGGCATGATGAACTGGCGGAAAATTTCGAAACGACAGCGTCGACCGACGTCACAGTTCCGCCGGTTGAACCGCAGCAGGTTCTACCCGACCCGGCAGATGATGAGACAGAGCGGGCTTCGCCGGAATCGATTCCGGATGAGTTCTCGCCGCTTGATGAAGTCATCTCCTTGCCAATGGGTTTGCCCGATGCGCAAACCGAGGTCTCCCAGTCAGACCCTTCGGAGGCGGCGTTGCCCGGCCAAGTTGCTTATGCTGATCGCGACGACCCTGAAGCCGAGCTCCGTGCTGAATTGAGCGATGTTTCTTTTCTGCGTGACAAGAGACACGGCTCTTTTTGGCACAAACCGTTCATGCGGGCGACCTTGGTTTTTCTGAGTTTGGCGCTACTGCTGGGACTGTCTGGACAACTTGTGTTTCATGAGCGCGACCGGATCGTGGCGTTGGAACCCGGCTTGAAGCCCTGGTTGCTGGCGATGTGTGCCCCCTTGAATTGCACCCTGTCACCGCTGCGACGAATTGAATCCATCGTGATTGACAGCGCATCGTTTACCAAGGTACGTGGGGACATCTACCGTTTGAATTTCACGGTCAAAAATACCGCAGTCATCGCACTGGCCGCACCCGCCATCGAATTGACTTTGACCGACTCACTCGATCAACCCGTCGTGCGGCGTGTATTCATCCCGACCGAACTCGGTGGCCACCCGGACACACTGGTGGCTGGCGCCGAGTGGCCCGCTTCACTCGCCATGGTGGTCAAGGCCGCAGGCACGGCTGACCGGGTGGTCGGCTACCGTTTGCTTGCTTTTTATCCCTGAAATTGCGACAACAACCAGATCAACGGCTTTCACCCCGGCGCCATGGACTTGCGCATTTGGCAACGGTTGCCGCCCGCAGCGACATCAAATTGGGCATCATCGCGCTTGCCGTACGCCGAGCAATTTGCAGCTGCCGAGATTCCCTTTGTGTTTGATCCCGGTCAGCAGCTTCCACGGTTGACTTGAAGGCGCTTGGTTTGTAGAGGTCAAGAAAAAGCCCGATGTCTTTCGGCATCGGGCTTGAGGCAGAACCGTGGCGGTGGTTCAGGGTTTGCTGGCCGTCGGGAATGGCCAAGCTGCCTGCGGGTTCAGCGTGGTCTGAGCAGCAGGGGCAGTTGAAGCAGCCTTGGCAGCGGGTGCTTTCGCGGCTTTCTTCGCGGCCGGCTTTTTGGCGGCTTTCTTCGCAGCCGGCTTTTTGGCAGCCGGCTTCTTCACCGCAGCGGCTTTCTTGGCTGCTGCTTTTTTCGCTGGTGCAGCCTTTTTGGCTGGAGCGGCTTTTTTGGCTGCTACTTTTTTCGCTGGTGCAGCTTTCTTGGCTGGAGCGGCTTTCTTGGCTGGAGCGGCTTTCTTGGCTGCTACTTTTTTCGCTGGTGCAGCTTTCTTGGCTGGAGCGGCTTTCTTGGCTGCTACTTTTTTCGCTGGTGCAGCTTTCTTGGCTGGAGCGGCTTTCTTGGCTGCTACTTTTTTCGCTGGTGCAGCCTTCTTGGCTGGAGCGGCTTTCTTTGCCACTACTTTTTTCGCTGGTGCAGCTTTCTTAGCTGGAACGGCCTTTTTTGCGACCGGTTTTTTTGCAGTTGCCATTATTTTCTCCTTGATCAATTTACAAAGAGCACTTCATGCGAGTTGGAGTGCATGAAGCGATTCATGGTGTTGGGTTCGATCCCAGCACCATGAACTCGGGTGCACAAACAGCTTTTACCCTCTTGGGGGCAATCAACAGTTTGTGAAATTCTTGTTGTCATTTATATAAACTTAATCCCAAGAAAGCGCACCGCCTGATTGATACTCAATGACGCGGGTTTCAAAAAAGTTTCGCTCTTTCTTCAGGTCAATCATTTCGCTCATCCACGGGAACGGATTTTCTTCGTTGGGGAAGAGTGTTTCAAGGCCGATCTGCGTCGCACGACGGTTGGCGATATAACGCAAGTAGCCCTTGAACATGGATGCATTCATGCCCAGCACGCCGCGCGGCATGGTGTCTTCAGCGTATCGGTATTCGAGCTCTACCGCTTCTTCGAACAGTTCCTTGATTTCGGCCTTGAATTCGGATGTCCACAACTGCGGGTTTTCGAGCTTGAGCTGGTTGATCAGGTCAATGCCAAAGTTGCAGTGCATTGATTCGTCGCGCAGGATGTACTGGTATTGCTCGGCGGCACCCGTCATTTTGTTTTGACGGCCCAATGCCAGAATTTGCGTAAAGCCGACATAGAAAAACAGGCCTTCCATCAGGCAGGCAAACACGATCAGTGACTTCAACAGGGTTTGATCCGTCTCGGGTGTTCCGGTTTTGAAATTCGGGTCCATGATCGCTTCAATGAACGGAATCAGGAACTCGTCTTTGTCGCGAATGGATTTGATTTCGTTGTAGGCATTGAAGATCTCGCTTTCGTCCAAGCCCAATGACTCCACAATGTACTGGTAGGCATGGGTATGAATGGCTTCTTCAAAGGCCTGACGCAACAAAAACTGGCGGCACTCAGGCGCCGTGATGTGACGGTAAGTACCCAAAACAATGTTGTTGGCCGCCAGCGAGTCTGCCGTGACGAAAAAACCAAGATTGCGTTTGATGATGCGCCGCTCGTCTTCGGTAAGACCGTTCGGATCTTTCCACAACGCAATATCGCGCGTCATGTTGACTTCTTGCGGCATCCAGTGGTTCGCGCAGCTGGAGAGATACTTTTCCCATGCCCACTTGTACTTGAAGGGGACGAGCTGGTTGACGTCCGTCTTGCCGTTGATGATTCGTTTGTCAGCGGCATTGACGCGACGCGGACTGCTTGAAACTGCCGGAGCCGGCGCGGGCTCTGCCGAACGGCTGCTGGATGAGCCGCGTGCAGGAGGCAATTGCGGGGTGGGCTTGACTTCTTCGTCCCAGGTCAACATAAATAATTCCAATCAGCGGATTATGAGAGCAGCGAAGTGAATTGAAAAGTATTCATTCACATCGTTGCCATATTGTGTCGTCGAGTGTTGTGCAGCAACATCGCATATGACAGTGGTTCAGACCTTATTGGCATGACTCACAGGTTGGATCGTCGACGCCACAAAACTTGATGTCCGTTGCAGGGCCGGATGCCATCTGCATTTTTGCAGCGGCCGCCGCAGCATCCAGCGCGCTCATGCCGACAGGGCCGGTGTGTGTTTCACTGCCGGAGGACACCGCATTCATTCGACCGGCAGTCACGGTTGATTTCTCCGCATGGGTGGCCGACATGGTTCGCAGATAGTAGGTTGTTTTCAATCCGCGAATCCATGCGAGCTTGTAAGTGTCATCCAGCTTTTTACCAGAGGCGCCGGCCATGTAAATGTTGAGCGACTGGGCTTGATCAATCCATTTCTGGCGCCGCGCTGCAGCCTCTACCAGCCAGCGCGTTTCAACCTCGAAGGCCGTGGCGTACAAGGCCTTGATGTCAGCCGGCACGCGGTCGATCGGAGCCAGGGAACCATCAAAATGTTTGAGGTCCATAACCATGACGTCATCCCAAAGCTTCAGGCGCTTGAGGTCGCGTACCAGGTAGTTGTTGATGATGGTGAATTCACCTGAGAGGTTGGACTTGACGGATAGATTGCCAAAGCAGGGTTCAATGGAAGCGTCCACGCCGATGATGTTGGAGATGGTGGCGGTGGGCGCGATGGCGGTGCAGTTGGAGTTGCGCATGCCGTCCCTGGCAATCTTTTTACGCAGGGCGTCCCAGTCCAGTGTGGATGAGCGATCTACTTCCACATAGCCACCACGTTCGCGCGCCAGCATGTCCAGTGTGTCGATGGGCAAAATGCCCTTGTCCCAGAGCGACCCTTTGTAACTGGAGTATTGACCCCGTTCACGCGCCAGCTCGGTGGATGCCCAATAGGCGTAGTAGCAGATGGCTTCCATCGACTTGTCGGCAAATTCCACGGCAGCATCGCTGGCGTAGGGGATGCGCAGCTCATACAGACTGTCCTGGAAAGCCATCATTCCCAAGCCCACCGGACGGTGACGCATATTGGAGTCGCGTGCCTTTTTTACGGCGTAGTAGTTGATATCGATGACGTTGTCGAGCATGCGCATCGCGGTCGTGATGGTCCTTTGCAGCTTGGCATGATCAATGGCGCCGTCCTTGATGTGCTGCAGCAAGTTGACCGAGCCGAGATTGCACACCGCTGTTTCAGTGTCACTGGTGTTCAGTGTAATTTCAGTGCAAAGATTGCTGGAGTGAACCACCCCGACATGCTGTTGCGGGGAGCGGATATTGCAGGCATCCTTGAACGTGATCCAGGGGTGACCGGTTTCAAACAGCATGGTGAGCATTTTTCGCCACAGGTCAGCTGCAGGCAAGGTGCGGGCCGGCTTGAGCTCGCCGCTTGCTGCCTTTTCTTCGTAAGCGACATAGGCTTTTTCGAAGTCAGCGCCAAATTTATCGTGCAGGTCGGGCACATTGTTGGGCGAGAACAGGGTCCATTGGCCTTTTTCCATCACGCGCCGCATGAACAGGTCGGGGATCCAGTTGGCCGTGTTCATGTCATGGGTGCGACGGCGATCATCACCGGTATTTTTACGCAATTCCAGGAATTCTTCGATGTCGAGGTGCCAGGTTTCCAGATAAGTGCAAACTGCGCCCTTGCGCTTGCCGCCCTGATTGACCGCAACGGCGGTGTCATTCACGACTTTCAAGAACGGAACCACGCCTTGCGATTCGCCATTGGTGCCCTTGATGTGGGCGCCCAAGGCGCGCACCCGCGTCCAGTCGTTGCCCAGTCCGCCGGCGAATTTGGACAGCAGCGCATTCTCCTTGATGGCGTCATAAATGCCTTCCAGATCGTCGGGCACGGTGGAGAGATAGCAGCTGGAGAGTTGCGAACGCAGGGTCCCGCTATTGAACAGCGTTGGTGTGCTGGACATGAAGTCGAACGAAGAGAGGACCTCGTAGAACTCGATGGCGCGCGCCTCGCGGTCTGATTCATTGAGTGACAGGCCCATGGCCACGCGCATGAAGAATGCCTGGGGTAACTCAATGCGTGTTTTCCCAACGTGCAGAAAGTAGCGGTCATACAGGGTTTGCAGACCCAGATAGTCAAACTTCAGATCCCGGTCGGCCTTGATCGCTGCCCCCAGCCGTTGCAGGTCAAACTGAAGCAGTTTTTCGTCAAGCAGGTCGTTATCGACCCCTTTTTTGATGAATTGGGGGAAGTAATCAACATAGGCCTGTGCCATGTCGGCTTGCACCACGTCCCGGCCCAGGGCTTCTTTGGCAATGGTGTGAAACAGAAGGCGTGCCGTGGCGTAGGTGTAATCGGGATCTTTCTCGATCAGAGTGCGCGCAGCCAGCACCGATGCCTTGTACACCTCGTCCATGGGTACGCCGTCATACAGGTTGCGCATCGTCTCTGCCATGATTGGCTCTGGCTTGACGTCTGTACCCAATCCGGCACAAGCTGATTGAATGAGGCCGTTCAGGCGATCCAGATCAAGAACGATGCGCTCACCGTTGTCCAGTGCGTGCAGCAAAGGTGTCTTGGGTGTCTCCTGGGTCACTTTTTGGGCGCGTTCCTGATTGTGCTTTTCCCGGTAAAGCACATAGGCGCGCGCAACTTCGTGATGGCCACTGCGCATCAGCCCCAGTTCAACCTGGTCCTGAACATCCTCGATGTGAAAGGTGCCGCCACCCGGGCGGGAGCGCATCAGGGCGCGAATCACGGCCTGCGTCAAAACGTCAACCGTTTCACGAACGCTGGCCGATGCGGCGCCTTGCGTGCCATGCACCGCCAGAAAAGCCTTCATCATGGCAACGGCAATTTTGTTGGGCTCGAAAGGCACTACGGCACCGTTGCGGCGAAGGATCTGATAGTGGCTCAGCGAATTAGTCGCCGTATTGTTTGCGCCATCGGTGCTGTGCTGCGCAAGAACACCGGTATGAAGGTCGGGTAGTGTATTCAAAGCGATCTGCATATGTTTCCTCGTCTGTAGCTGTGTTTTATTTGGATTTAGGGTCTCTGTGAGCAACACCGGATCCGCTGGGCGGTGGGTTGTCTTTGTCAGCAGGACACACTATATATGGGGCCTTGAGTGATTTCAAGCACTACCTGTAGTGTATCTGGCCGGGCCGGGGAATCCTTGTGAATTCTGGTAAATCCAGCGAGTGGCGCTTTCCGATTTCTGCTGGTCATGGCCCATGAGGCGCCCAGGCGAATCCTGCTGATCACGTTGTCAAGTCAGTGAATTTTTTGTCGCGTCAAGCAAATACAAGCCTTGCCAAGGCTTTTCCCCTTCAGTGCCGCATGCAGCCTGCTGTTCGCTTTTCTGTTCTGCCGGAAGAGCGCCAGCGCCAGAATGTGCTATTTACAGAGAAAGAAATTCAGAAAATATTTTCCGACAAAAGACCATCGGGAAAGTAGGGCGATGACAAACCCAGGGATTGTTGCAAAAGTGGCCAGTTGAAGCCGTTTCCCGGATCAGTTTTTCGTCCGGGCGCAACATGTTCATGACCGGCAATATGCGCGATGGGATAGTGTTGCAGGATGGCTGCGCACAACCCGGCCAGCGTTTCATATTGACTGTCTTCAAAGGGCTCGCCTTCGACCCCCTCAAGTTCTATTCCGATCGAGTCGTCGTTACAGTTGCCCCGTCCGCGGTAACTGGAGGCGCCGGCATGCCAGGCGCGGTCATTGCAACTGACGAACTGCTGGAGTTCGCCATGGCGCCGGATATAAAAGTGGGCAGACACTTCCATCCCCTGGATGCTTTTGAAGTAGGGGTGCTTGTTCCAGTCGAGCTGGTTGGTGAACAGGCGCTGCACATCGTCACCACCATACTGACCCGGGGGAAGACTGATGCAATGCAGAACGATCAGATCAACCATTGCGCCTCCTGAACGAGGACCGTAATTGGGTGAGACAAGCCGATCCGAAAATTGGTACCAGCCATCGATCCAGAGCGGTGTGCTTTTTGGCAGTTCAGACGGGTTCATCGGAGGATTCACTGTTGTGCGGTGTCTCTATACGGAGCCTTGCGATGCGATAACGCATTTGGCGCAGGCTTAAACCCAGTCGGGCCGCGGCGGCGGTGCGGTTGAAGCCGGTTTCACGCAGTGCCTGGACCAATATTTCGCGTTCCTGGCTGTCCAGATGTCCTTGCAAATCGCTGGGGATAGTGACCTGATCGTCGTCCAGGGGCGCGGTGATTACAGCCGGTTCCTGGATGAGCGGTTGACGCATTGAGGGTTCAATCTGCAGGTCATCTTCATCGCTTAAGGCGACGGCACGGTGTAACAGATTCTCCAACTCGCGTACGTTGCCAAGCAGCGGGTCACAGGCGAGTTGATCGAGTACGGCGCAAGACAGCGTGGGCACCGGGATGCCCGATTCATTGGCAATCCGGCGCAGCAAGGCGGTGCACAGCGTAGGTAAGTCTTCCCGCCGCTCCCGCAAGGGCGGGATCACAACTTCAATCACGTTTAAGCGGTAATACAGGTCTTGCCGAAAGCGTCCGGCCTGCACTTCTGCAGCAAGATCCTTATGGGTTGCGCTGATGATCCGGACATCGACCGGCTCTTCCAGGGTCGATCCGATAGGGCGGATACGGCGTTCCTGAATAGCGCGCAGCAGTTTCGATTGCATGGCGAGGGGCAAGTCTCCAATCTCGTCCAGAAACAGGGTGCCGCCACTGGCGGCCTGGAAGAACCCATCGCGGTCCTGGGTTGAACCCGTGTAAGCGCCTTTTTTAGCCCCAAAAAATTCGGTTTCAAGCAGGCTCTCCGGAATGGCACTGCAGTTGACGGCGACCCATGCACCTCCTGTGCGGTGACTGTTGGCATGGATGGCGCTCGCCACCAGCTCCTTGCCGGTGCCAGACTCGCCAGTCACCAATACGGGTGCCATGCTGCGCGCCACTTTGACGATACGTTCCTTGACCCCTCGCATGCTGCTTGACTCCCCCACCAGTCGTCGTAACGCAGCGTCGCCAGTGGAGGGCCGTGTCACGGCGTTGCCTTCGCCGTCGCCACTTCGCTGTGAAATGGCGCGGTCTGGCTTGGTGGCCTGGGGTGCTGGGTCCAGCACGGCTGATGCAATGACGGCACGAAACTGCTTGAGATCAACGGGCTTGGTCAAGTAGTCAAAAGCGCCGGCTTTGAGTGACTCAACTGCGTTTTCTGCAGAGCCGTAGGCCGTGATGACGACGCAGCGTTCCCCGCGTTGTTGTGTCTTGATATGCCGGAGCAGTTCCATGCCAAGACCATCAGGCAGGCGCATGTCGGTGATGACGACATCAAAACGGCGTTCATCCAAATGCTGTAGGGCCTGTGCAACGCTTTCGGCCGTTTCCACCCGGTAGCCTTCACGTAAAAGTGTCAACTCGTACAGCATCCTCAAATCGGGTTCGTCGTCGACGACCAGGATCTGGGCGGTGCTCAGCGGTGCGTTTGAAGCCATGGTATTCCCGGTGTGTTGTCGTTTGCCATGGTGATGCCGTTCTGTGATGGGCTCGTCTGGAAGATCACAAGAAATTCGTTTCCTTCGACCGGCTTGCCTCTGACCGTTCGCTGTGTTCGGTAGTAGGCAATAGAAGCGCCGTGCTCCTCGCATAACTCACGGCAGATGTACAGACCCAAGCCGCTGGAACGGCTCTCTGATGAAAAAAAAGGTTCAAATAAATGTCGCTCAACCGATTGATCCATCGGTGGACCATCGCTCCACACGCTTAAAGCGCCTTGCCCCATCGTCGACGTGCCGGCAGATACCTGGATGGCGTCCAGTTGATCACTGGCGTAGCGACATGCATTGTCAAGCAGGTTGACCAGAATTCGGCGCAGGTGCTCCGATTCAAACCTGACTTCGATCGGGCGGGGCGACAGGTGGACGCGCAGCCGGTGTTCGCTTTTCATCTGGCCTTGCCAGTCACGGCAAATTCTCTCAACGGCCTCGTTCAAGTCCAGCGCACTGGATGCCAAGGTATTTTCATGGTGCTGCACCCGGGAGATATTGAGCACTTCTTCCACGATTTTTTCCAGCCGCCTGGCATTTTGCTGCACCATCTGGGTGAGTTGCTTATGCTGCGGGTCTGAGAGGTCTTCGTCGAGCAGTGCATTGGCTTGGGCGATGGCTGCCAGGGGGTTGCGAATTTCGTGGGCGACGGCGGCGGACATGCGGCCCATGCTGGCCAGTTTTTCGGTTCGCATCCGGGCCTCCATCTCGCGCTGATCCTGAAGAAACATGACACACAGGTTCTCGCCACTGCCAACTTGTGTGGCCGTTAGCTGGGTGCGTACCCGCACGCGCCTGGGGCCCTGCCCGGCATGGTGAATGGTGACTTCTGCCTGTTGGACGCCCGGCCCGGAAAAACTGAGCCGCATCAGATCGGTCAGACCCTGCCATCCAGTCTGGGCGGCGAGATCAAAAGAGTTGGCTTTGAGTGCGCGTTCGGCCCCCAGCAGCAGGCGTGCCGCCGGATTTGCGGCACGGACGGTACCGCGCTGGTCGACCACCAGAATCCCGTCCGTTAAAGACTCAATCACGAGTTCATTGACCTGTTTTTGTACCCGCGCGGCCAACTGACTGCGCTGTGCCCGAAGCTCGACGTTGGCCAGTCGGGTGGCGATCTGGTTGGCCAGAAATGAAATGACGAAACAGCCCGCGCCCGTCAGGGCGGCCTGCAAAAAATGGGATGCCGTGTCCACAGGTACTTGAATGGACATCCATGCGGCGTAGACAAACAGCAACAGGGTCATGCCCGCTGCGGCACCCATGGCCAGCAGCAAGGATCCCAGAACGGACACCATCAAAATGGGCAGGGCGAACAAAGGCGCGTAATTGATGCTGCTGCCCTGGGTCGCCTGCAGGGCGGAGAAGGCCAGGATATCCACGCCGATGGTGGCGATCCATTGGGAATCAAACGTCTTGCCAAGTGGACGCGGACTGGCCAGCAGGCGCATGCTCAGTGCCGCCGCAAAGTAAGCCGCGCAAATCAGGATTAACGTGCTGTCTTTGGTTGCTCCCAGGATGTAGATGGTGCTCTGCAGCAATAGCAGCACCAGTCCCAGCGTGACCCGTGCGGTCATGAAGCCGCGCCACAATCTCTCAAACTCCTGGGGGTTGTCTACCTGTTCAACGCCAGGTTCAAGCAAGGAAGGACCGAACCAGGATTGCGCTTCTGGCGGCAGGCTCATTCAATGCTCCGCGCGATGAAGGTGATCTGCGCTGCAGTACGCCCCTTTTTTGCCCTGAACGGCATCGACTGAAGGGACATGCACCGAACAGAGCGTGCAGCGAACCATGTCCAGCGGTTCCGGTGCGGCCTTTGCTTTTTGTCGATGCAGTTTGGGGTCGGCCTGCCGGTTGGAACGCCAGAGCCAGATGCCCACCAGCACCACCAAAATGACCAGAAGGAACTTCATACCGACCGTCCGAGAATGATCTCCATGACGAAACGCGAACCGACGTAGGCCAGCAGCAGCAACCCCGAGCCGATGTACAAAACCCGGACCGCCCGCTTGCCGCGCCAGCCAAACCGGGCGCGCCCCAGCAGCAGGACGGCAAACACCAGCCATGACAAGACGGAAAACGCAGTCTTGTGGTCCCATTTCAAGGGCGTGGCGGAACCGTAGAGTTGCTGCTCGAACAGAACGCCCACCAGCAGGGTGGCAGTCAGCAGCAGGAAACCGGCGCCCACAAACCGGAAGGTCAGGCGCTCCATGGTCAGCAGCGGCATGCCGCTGTGGGGATCGGAGGCCAGCCGGATGCGTCCTTCAGCCCGGGTCATGAACCAGGCGTGCACCACGGCGACGCCAAACAGGCCGTAAGACGCAATGCCCAGCGCCCAATGCAGCGGCAGCCAGGGCGAGGCATTCGCATGCAGGGGGCTGCCCGGAAACAGGACTGCCAGCAGCACCGCGACGGCGCCCAGTGCCGACAGGGTCCAGCGGGTTTGCAGCAGCGGGTACACCTGGCTCTCAATCGCGTACACGGCGGCGACCAGCCAGGCCGTGACGGACAAAGCTGGCGCAAAGCCGAATCGGGGCTCAACGCCGAAGAGGCTCCAGGCCAACAAGGCGCCGTGCAGCAGCCAGGCCAGCCGCACCGCCACCCGTACTGTTCGTGCGCCCAGGCGCGAGGCGCCAATGGCCGACACCGTATAGGCCGCAGCGGCAGCAAGCGCCAAAGTCAAACTGAGGGGTGAAGCACTGGCTAAAATCATGGCTACAGTTTAGCGTTTTGCATATTGCCAATCTCTGTTGGCCCCCAACCTTGGTTCCGTTGATCGGAATACTCTCTATGGCTTCCGCCCTTACCGACAAACTCTCCCGCCTCGTCAAGGAAATTCGAGGCCAGGCACGTATTACTGAAGCCAACGTGGCGGACATGTTGCGCGAAGTGCGCATGGCCCTGCTGGAGGCCGACGTGGCACTGCCCGTGGTGCGCGACTTTATCTCCCGCGTCAAGGAAAAAGCGCTGGGCCAGGACGTGCTGGGCTCGCTGTCCCCCGGCCAGGCGCTGGTCGGCATTGTCAGCAAAGAACTGGCGGCCACCATGGGCGAGGGCGTCAGCGACATCAATCTGGCCGCGCAACCGCCGGCTGTGATCCTGATGGCCGGTTTGCAGGGCGCCGGCAAAACCACCACCACCGCCAAGCTGGCCAAACACCTGATCGAAAAGCGCCATAAAAAAGTGCTGACGGTCTCGGGCGACGTGTACCGCCCGGCCGCGATTGAACAGCTGAAAACGGTGACGGCGCAGGCCGGCGCCGAGTGGTTCCCCAGTACGCCGGACCAAAAACCGGTTGACATTGCGCTGGCCGCGCTGGACTACGCCCGCAAGCATTACTTTGACGTGCTACTGGTCGATACCGCCGGCCGTCTGGCGATTGACGAAGCGCTGATGCGCGAAATCAAGGAGCTGCACGCGGTGCTGAACCCGGTGGAAACGCTGTTTGTGGTCGATGCCATGCAGGGCCAGGACGCCATCAACACCGCCCGCGCGTTCAAGGAGGCGCTGCCACTGACCGGCATCATCCTGACCAAGACCGATGGCGATTCACGCGGCGGTGCGGCGCTGTCGGTGCGCCAGGTCACCGGGGCGCCGATCAAGTTTGCCGGTACCAGCGAAAAACTGGATGGTCTGGAAGTGTTTGATGCCGAGCGCCATGCCGGGCGCATCCTGGGCATGGGCGACATTCTGGCGCTGGTGGAGCAGGTGACTTCCGGCGTCGATATTGCGGCGGCGCAAAAGCTGGCGGCCAAGATCAAGAGCGGTGCCGGCTTTGATCTGAATGATTTTCTGGCCCAGATCCAGCAAATGAAACAGATGGGCGGCCTGGCCAGTTTGATGGACAAGCTGCCGGCGTCGATGGCGGCCAAGGCGGGCCAGGTCGACATGGACCGCGCCGAAAAAGACATCAAGCGCAAGCAAGGCATCATCCACAGCATGACGCCGCTGGAACGCCGCAAACCCGAGCTCATCAAGGCCACCCGCAAACGGCGCATTGCCACCGGTGCCGGCGTGCAGGTTCAGGAAGTGAACCGCATGCTCAAGGAATTTGAGCAGATGCAGGACATGATGAAAAAGATGAAGGGCAGCGGCATGATGAAAATGATGAAGCGCATGGGCGGCATGAAAGGCATGCCGAAAATGCCGTTCTAAAACATAGTGGGGCAGACTGCAGTGACGAGAGGCAGGTTAGCGTTGTTTTCAATAATTTTTTAAGCCTTTTAGACCTATAGCCCCCGTGCAGTAAGCGTAAGTAGCTATTTAATTAATAGCAACTGTCTTGTGTGCAACCTCGGCGCCACGAGGTCTTAACCATGCCTCAATGTAATTCTCATCAAACCACTTACCCACACGTTTGCGTCACTTTGATTTTTGGATGAGTTTGTTGACACGAAGCATCAAAAAAAGGAAGCGTTCCAGGCTTCCTTTTGAGTGTCAACAACCTGCGTTGAAGTAAGCATTGCGTTACATGAAACACTTCGTTAGAATGTTTCATGTAACAAATCAAGGAGGGATTTATGCAAACACCTGTCGCTGAACGCGTACAAAAGCATCGCGCTGGGTTGCGGGCCGCTGGGTTGCGGCTGGTGCAAATTTGGGTTCCTGATACCCGGCGAGAAGACTTCGCGCAAGAATGCCGCCGTCAGTCTCTATTGGTTCGTAACGACCCGCATGAAGCCGACACTTTGCGCTGGCTGGAAGCGGCTTCTGACACTGCGGGCTGGGAATGAGGCGCGGTGATCTGGTCACAATTGCTTTGCAAGGCACCTATGGAAAACCACGGCCGGCGCTGGTTATTCAGTCCGATTTGTTTGATGAACACCCGTCGGTAACCCTTCTTCCGATCACGAGTGAACTCCGCGCGACGCCTCTATTTCGGGTTCCCATTCAACCCAGCGAGACCAATGGCTTGCAGAAACCGTCCGAGGTCATGGTGGACAAGGCGCAGTCCGTTCCCCGCGAAAAAATAGGGGAAACTTTTGGCCATCTATCGGCTGAAGACATGCTGGCTATCAGTCGGTCTTTGGCCGTATTCTTGGGCGTTATTTAAGTTCCCATAAATTTTTAAGCCTTTTAGGCCGCTAGCCCCCGTGGCTATTGCGTAATACGCTATTTAATTTATAGCAATTCGCCGCGCAGCGAGTAGGAGCGCGTCTCGGTGACGGTGACGTCCACCAACTGCCCGACCAGCTCCGGCTGGCCCACGAAGTTGACCACCCGGTTGCACTCGGTGCGGCCCATCAACTCGGCCGCATCGCGTTTGGACGGGCCTTCCACCAAAATGCGCTGTACCGTGCCCAGGCGGCTTTCGCTGATACGTTTGATGCTGTCGTTGATGACTGATTGCAGATGTTGCAGGCGGCGCAGTTTGACCTCATGCGGCGTGTCGTCATGCAGATTCGCGGCCGGGGTGCCGGGGCGCGGGCTGAATATGAAGCTGAAACTGTTGTCAAACCCGACGTCGTCAATCAGCTTCATCATCTTGTTGAAGTCGTCTTCGGTCTCGCCGGGGAAGCCGACGATGAAATCGCTGCTCATGGCCATGTCGGGCCGGATCGCGCGCAGCTTGCGCACGGTCGATTTGTATTCCATGGCGGTGTAGCCGCGCTTCATCGCCATCAAAATGCGGTCGGAGCCGTGCTGCACCGGCAAGTGCAGGTGGCTCACCAGCTTCGGGATTTTCTCGTAGGCCGCAATCAGGGCCGGGGTGAACTCGTTCGGATGGCTGGTCATGTAGCGAATGCGCTCAATGCCGGGAATGTCGGCCACGTACTCCAGCAAGGTGGCAAAGTCGGCCATCTCAGCGGACGGCGATGCGGCGTCGCTGACCATTCTGGCGCGGTAGGCATTGACGTTCTGCCCCAGCAGCGTGACTTCTTTCACGCCCTGATCCGCCAGCCCTGCTACCTCCACCAGCACATCCTCAAACGGTCGCGAAACCTCTTCGCCCCGGGTGTAAGGCACCACGCAGTAACTGCAGTATTTGGAACAGCCTTCCATGATGCTGACAAAGGCGGTGGCGCCTTCCACCCGCGCCGGCGGCAGGTAGTCAAACTTCTCGATTTCGGGAAAGCTGATGTCCACTTGCGAGCGGTTCTGCAGCGCACGTTGCGCCAGCATCTGGGGCAGACGGTGCAGGGTTTGCGGGCCAAACACCACATCCACATAGGGTGCGCGTGCAATGATGGCGGCACCTTCCTGGCTGGCCACACAACCGCCCACGCCAATCAAAACCCCTTTTCCCTTGAGGTGTTTGATGCGTCCCAGATCGGAAAAAACTTTCTCCTGGGCCTTCTCCCGCACCGAGCAGGTGTTGAACAAAATCAGGTCGGCTTCGTCCACGTTGTCGGTCGGCTCGTAGCCTTGCGCGGCATTCAGCAGGTCGGCCATCTTGCCCGAGTCGTACTCGTTCATCTGGCAGCCAAAGGTTTTGATAAAGACTTTTTTAGACATGGGAAAATTCAATTTAATTGCTACTATTTAAATAGCTGTCCACGCTTGATGGACGGGGGCTGTAGCCTATTCAGACGTATAAAGCCGACGCGCAGCGGCGATGCCGTCACCGTTGGGAGCTATTGCCGGGGATACCGGGGCAGCTGGTCGAACGGGGTTTTCCCGTCATCGGTTTTGGGCTTGTTGGCGTCAGAGCTGAAAATGAAATTCGTCATGACCTCCATGCCGCTGCGCTCTTCCTGTGCTTCTTCCGCGCTCAGAATCCACACCTCATGAATCAGGCCTTGCGCATTGCGCACATAGTTGACCAGCACGCTGCTACCCACCAGCGTGCCTGACATCACCGTCATGTTGTTGACGCCCTTGATGCGGGCGCCGGGCGAGAGCCGCTCGGAAGTGCCGTTGATCAGCACCGCGGGGGGCGCCGTCACCGTCAGCATGCCGCGCTTGGCGGCCGGCGGAAACTGACGCAGCATGGTTTGCGCCAATCCGGGGTTTGGGGTGTAGATTGAGGTCCAGACAATGCCAAGAATCAGCATCATCAAAAAACGGACCGTCGGCATGTGCAGGCAGCGGTTCATGGTGTTCATCCAGAGGCTGTGGGTCATAGGGCGAATCTAGCCCAAAAACAAAAAAACCGCGAAAGCAAGTGCTGATGCGGGTTTCGGATAACTTGGTGGTGATAGGTGGATTTGAACCACCGACATCAGCATTATGAATGCTGCGCTCTAACCAACTGAGCTATATCACCAACAGGGCGAAATTATAGCAACTTGTAAAGTCCGCTCATCAGAGGTGCTTGAAATCAGCTTTGCGTTTATTCACAAAAGCGTCCATGCCTTCCTTCTGGTCGGCGGTGGCAAACAAGGCATGGAACAGGCGGCGCTCAAAAATGATGCCATCGCTCAGGGTGCCCTCAAATGCCCGGTTGACGGATTCTTTGGCGGCCATGGTGGCAATTTGTGAGTACTCGCTGATCATCAAGGCGGCTCCCAGGGCTTCTTCCAGCAGTTTGTCCAGCGGCACCACGCGGCTGACCAGTCCGGCGCGCTCGGCCTCAAGGGCGTCCATCATGCGGCCGGTCAGTGCCAGGTCCATCGCTTTCGCCTTGCCCACTGCGCGCGGCAGCCGCTGGGTGCCACCGGCGCCGGGGATGATGCCCAGCTTGATTTCGGGTTGACCGAATTTGGCGTTGTCCGCCGCGATGATGAAATCGCACATCATCGCCAGCTCACAGCCACCACCCAGGGCGAAGCCGCTGACGGCCGCAATGACCGGCTTGCGGATTGAGCGAATCTGTTCCCAGTTGCGGGTGATGAAGTCGCCTTTGTACGCATCGGCAAAGGTCAAGCTGGCCATGGCGCCAATGTCGGCCCCGGCGGCAAAAGCCTTTTCACTGCCGGTAATGATCATGCAGCCAATGGCCGGGTCGGCATCAAAGGCTTTGAGGGCGGCACCCAACTCACTCATCAACTGATCGTTCAGCGCATTGAGTTGTTTGGGGCGGTTCAGGGTGACGATGCCTACCTTGTCAGCTTCCGTGCGGACGTTGATCAGTTCGTAATTCATCTGGCTCTCCGGATTTTTGCTAAAGAGTGACTATACCCAAGGGAAAACATGGACTGCAGCAGGGCGCTGGCGGTGCTAAATTTCAGCGTTAACCGAGGATTATCTGAATGTCTGAACCTGCTGTTTTATATGCCGAGCAAGGCGCTGTGGCGCTGCTTACCTTGAATCGGCCACACGCCTTGAACAGCTTCACCCGCCAGATGCACCATGATTTATGGGCGGCACTGGATCAGGCGCAGGCCAATCCGGCCATTCGTGCGCTGGTCATCACGGGCGCCGGGCGCGGCTTTTGCGCCGGTGCCGATTTGGCCGAGTTCGATTTTGAACCCGGTCCCGATCTGGTTGCCCGCGCCGACCCCGGACCCGTGATTGACCAGGCGTTCAACCCGACGGTGCGCCGCTTGCAAAACCTGCGCATGCCGACCCTCGCTGCCGTCAACGGGGTGGCTGCGGGTGCTGGTGCTTCGCTGGCCATGACCTGTGACATCGCCATCGCGGCGCCCGCTGCCAGTTTCATCCAGGCCTTCAGCAAGATTGGGCTGATTCCCGATGCCGGTGGGTCCTGGTTTTTGACGCAACGGCTCGGGCTGGCGCGTGCCATGGCGCTGGCCCTGACCGGCGACAAATTGAGTGCGGCCCAAGCCAGGGAGTGGGGCCTGATCTGGGACGTGGCCGACGACTGTCTGGCCGCTGCCACGGCGCTGGCCGAGCGCCTGGCCACGATGCCGACCCAGGCCCTGGTTGCCACGCGTCACCTCCTGCGTGACAGCAGCACACGCAGCCTCAACCAACAGCTCGATGCCGAACGCGATACCCAGTCCGCGCTGGGCAAAACAGCGGATTACATGGAAGGCGTGATGGCGTTTCGCGAGAAACGCGCTCCCCAGTTCAAGGGGCGCTAAGCCACTGACCCACGAGTTTGCTGTCACGCGCTACCAGCCGCCAGGTGGTGACGGACTTGGGTAGCGTCAGCGACAGTTTCAGCAGGCGTTTGTCGCGTGCCACCAGGGCCCCGATTTTTATGGCCGTTCCGGTGTAAAGCAGCAAGTCATCCAGCTGGGTGAGGCGCCAACTGGCGGCCGACTTGCCGGACCCGGTCTCAAGGCCCAGCCATTCGTCCCCCGCTGCGAAACCGGCGCGCTCGGCCGCCCCGCCGCGTAAAACTATTTTGATCTGAATCCCGGCGCTCTCGGTCACGCGCAAACCCAGGCGCTGGGCGATCTGGGCTGGTTCTTCCAGTACGGTGATGCCTTGCCCCTCCAGCAGGGTCTTGAGTGGCAGGTCGGTGGTGCCGTGAACCCAGCGTTTAATCTCTTTGTCAAAAGACCGTCCTGAGAGTTCCGCCAGCACGCTGGACAAGTCATCTTCAGTCATCGGCCCGCCTTGGCAACGCAGCCACAAGGCCCGCATCACCGCATCAAGGGTGGTTTTTCCTTCGTGGCGTAGCGTCAGGTCAAGACCCAGCGCCACTAGCGCGCCCTTGGTGTAATAGCTGACCGTGGCGTTGGACGTGTTTTCGTCCGGCCGGTAGTACTTCACCCAGGCGTCGAAGCTGGCCTGCGCGACGCTTTGCACCTCACGTCCGGGCGTCTGCAGCACCTGGTTGATGGTTTTGGTGAGCAGTTTCAGGTAGGTGGCGTCGTCAATCAGTCCGGCCCGCAGCAGCAGCAGATCGTCGTAATAGCTGGTAAAGCCTTCAAAAAACCAGAGCAGCTGGGTGTAGTTTTCTTGTGTGTAGTCGTAACGGGCGAATTCCGCCGGGCGCAAGCGCTTGACGTTCCAGGTATGAAAATACTCATGGCTGATGAGGCCCAGCAGGGTGGTGTAACCCTCGGTTTGCCGGGGTTTCGCATCAAGCGGCTGGGTGGCGCCGGGCACGAGTGCCGGGTTGTTCAGTCGTGGCAGGTCTTTGCGCTTGCAAATCAGCGCCGTCGAGTTGCGGTGTTCCAGGCCGCCATAGCCGTCGTCCACGGCGTTGAGCAGGAAGAGGTAGGTCTTGTGCGGTGGTTTGCTGTTGGCGCGGGTACCGGCCTTGGCGCCATGCCAAAAACGGATTTCAGTTTCGCAAACTGCCTGGGCGTCGGCCAGCAGCCGGGCGCCGTCAAAACTGGGTGGCGCGCCAGCCACCACAAAACGGTGCGGGATGCCACCCGCCACAAAAGAGCCACTCCAGAACTCGCCCATCTCCACCGGGCAGTCCACCAGTTCGTCATAGCTGGCAGCGAGGTAAGTGCCGAAGCCGGCCTTGGTGATCTTCTGGGGTGTCAGTCCGGTCGCGACCTGCCAGCCGGGCAAGGCCTTGTCCGCCAGCAGCGCCAGCGCATGGGGCGCGTTTTCCTGTCCGTCCACCTGCAGGAACAGGCTGGTGCCGTTGAAGAAACCACGCGCTGGGTCCAGCCAGGCCGTGCGCACCGAGTTGTCAAAGGCGTAAATTTCGTAGCTCAGTACCAGTGACTGGTCTGCTGCGCATGGGGCTTGCCAACTGCATTTGTCGAGTTGCGTCAATTCAACCAGTTTGCTGCCCTGGCGCGCCTGCAGCCGTTGCAAACTCCTGGAAAACTCGCGCACCAGGTAGCTGCCCGGAATCCAGGCCGGCAGACTCACCCGCTGCAACGCGGCGGGCTGCGCGATGGTCAACGTGACCTGAAACAGATGGGCATGCAGGTCATGTACCCGCACGGTGTAGCTGACAGCAGCGGTCGGCATCAGTTCTTGGCTGCAGTCAGGTGTTTTTCAACTTCTGCCGCGCCAATGGCACCAGGCACTCTGGTGCCGTCTGCGAAGACCAGTGTCGGGGTGCCGGTAATCTTGTACTTGCGACCGAGTTCGACGTTGCGCTCGATGGCAGCGGTGTCACAGCTAGCTACTGCGGCCGGCTTGTCACGCACCATCCAGTCTTGCCAGGCTTTGCCTTTGTCCTTGGCGCACCAGATGTGCTTGGATTTCTCGCTTGAATCGGCGCTGAGAATCGGATACAGAAACATGCTGATCGTCACGTTATCCACTTTTTGCAGGTCGCGCTCGAAGCGCTTGCAGTAGCCGCAGTTGGGGTCTTCAAAGACGGCCAGCCGGCGTTTGCCATTGCCCCGCACGATGGTGAAGGCGTCTTTGAATGGCAGCGAGTCAAAACTGATGGCCGTTAATTTGTCGACGCGTTCTTCGGTCAGGTTGCGGCGCTGTTTGGTATCAATCAGATTGCCCTGAACCAAATAGTTGCCCTCGGCATCGGTGTAAAAAATCTCGGTGTCGTTGACACGAATTTCATACAGACCCGGTATCGGGCTTTTCGTGATTTCGTCGATTTTCTTCAGTTGTGGAATCCGCTCGCCCAGATTCTTGCGGATCGTGGCTTCTTGGGCGGCGACGCCAAAAGTAACCGCCAGGGTGGCGGCGATCAACGCGGTTTTCATCAGTTTCATCATCATCCAATCCATTAATTAAACCCCATGGCCTGTCGTGCGACCCATTGCTTGAACAGGCCGCTGCGCTCAAACCCGTTCATACCCCAGTTGCGAGCGGCTTGCCAAGAGGCGCCGTCCCGGGAAAACAACTGCTGCAGGCCGTCCATCGTGGCGCCCATGGTCAGCATCTCCGCCTTGCGCGATCGCTCGTAGCGGCGCAGCAACTTTTCATCACCCACCGGACGCCAGTACTCACGCTCGCGCAGTGTCGACGCCAGCGCGGCTACGTCGGACAGTCCCAAATTCAGTCCTTGCCCTGCCAGTGGATGCATGCTGTGGGCAGCGTCGCCGGCCAAGGCCCACGTTTTACCCGCGTGAACGCCAGCCCAGCGGCCGGCTTGTGCCTTTTGCAGCGGCCAGGCGCCGCGCTCACTGATCAGGGTCAGTTTGCCAAGGCAGCCTTCACTGGCAACTTGCAGCTGTTGGCAGAACTCGGCAGGGCTGGTCTCCAGCAGGGCCTGAACCCTGTCCCTAAGAACAGACCAGACAATCGCAACAGAGTTCCCCTGTGGGCCGCCCAGCGGCAAAAAAGCCAGAATTTCGCCTTGCGAAAACCACTGATGAGCGGTTTGAGCGTGGGGTATTTCGCAGCTCAGCCGCGCGGCGATCGCCGTTTGGGAATAAGGCGTGACATCAAACTCAATGCCGAACTCGGCGCGCGTGCTGCTGGTCTTGCCTTCGCAGATGACGGTCAGTGCGGCGGGCTGGGGCGCATCGAGCAACTCGATTTGCGGCTGAAACCGCACCGCCTCGGCGAGCTGGGCTTCGAGCACCGGTACATCCACAATCCAGGTCAGTCCGGGCACCTTGAACTCAGTGGCGGAGAAGTTCACCTCGCCACCCTCGTCGCCTTTGACCTGCATCGCCAGTACTTCAGTCGCGTGCTGGGCGTCGGGCCAGCAGCGCAGCGATTCAAGCAGGGTCCGGGATTTTGCGTTCAAGGCATAGGCCCGCACGTCGCCAGCCTCGGGCGAAGCGCTTTTGGGTGCGGGTGGGGTCCGCGACACCAGTCCCACGCGCAGCCGTTCGCGTGCCAACAACAGTGCCAGCGTGCGACCCACAATGCCGTCGCCGCGGATGCAAATATCAAAGGGTTGAGTCATGTTTGGGATTGTAGAAGGCGGGGCGAAATCCGGGCCCGCCCAGCCAAATGTGCGCATCGCATACACTCGAAAGCTTGATTTTCTGAGGTATTTTTCATGAAGTGTGGCATTGTTGGCTTGCCCAACGTCGGTAAATCGACTCTGTTTAACGCCCTGACCAAGGCTGGCATCGCGGCTGAAAACTATCCCTTTTGCACCATCGAGCCCAATGTGGGCATCGTGGAAGTGCCGGATGCACGGCTGGATGCGCTCTCGCTGATCGTCAAGCCGCAAAAAGTGCAGCGCGCGATCGTCGAGTTTGTGGACATTGCCGGCCTGGTGGCCGGTGCCAGCACCGGTGAGGGCCTGGGCAACAAGTTTCTGGCGCACATCCGCGAAACCGACGCCATCATCAATGTGGTGCGCTGTTTTGAAGACGACAACGTGATTCACGTCGCCGGCAAGGTCGACCCGATCTCGGATATCGAAGTGATCCAGACCGAGTTGTGCCTGGCGGACATGACGGCGGTTGAAAAAGCGCTGCACCGTGTCACCAAGACCGCGCGCTCGGGCGACAAGGAGTCCATCAAGCTGGTGGCCATTCTGGAAAAATGCCAGGCCGCGCTGAATGAAGCCAAACCAGTGCGCACGCTGGACTTCAGCAAGGAAGAGCTGCCGCTGTTGACCCAGTTTTTCCTGATCACCGCCAAGCCCGCCATGTTCGTGGCCAACGTGGCCGAAGATGGTTTTGAGAACAACCCGTTCCTCGACCGTTTGACGGCCTATGCCGCCTCACAAAACGCGCCGGTGGTGGCGATCTGCGCCAAGATGGAAGCCGAAATGGCCGACATGGAGGAAGAGGACAAGAAGATGTTCCTGAGCGAGATCGGTCAAAGCGAGCCGGGCCTGAACCGCCTGATCGTGGCCGCTTACAAGCTGCTGGGCCTGCAAACCTACTTTACGGCCGGTGTGAAAGAAGTGCGCGCCTGGACCATCCATGTTGGCGATACCGGCCCGCAAGCTGCGGGTGTGATCCACACCGATTTCGAGAAGGGCTACATCCGGGCCCAGACCATCGCCTTTGAGGATTTCATTACCTTCAAGGGTGAGCAGGGTGCCAAAGACGCCGGCAAGATGCGCAGCGAAGGCAAGGAATACGTCGTCAAGGATGGCGATGTGATGAACTTCCTGTTCAGCTCCTAATTTATAAGAAATAGGGCTGTAGCCCCCGTTGCATATGCGTAAGCAGCTATTTTATTGATAGCGGTTTCGGGTGTGTTTTTGCTTCGGATCGGCGGGGACGGGGCCGCGCCACCAAGCGCTGCCCCGTCCCCGCCTGACGTTGTGCGATTTGCAGATGGTCGAGCGGGTCTGCCTGCTTGCCGACATTGGGTGCTGCGGTTGCCCACTTGACGCGACAGGGCTTATGTCAAGCCAGAGTCTTGGGCGACTGGCAAATAAACGATTCTTTGTTGAACACAAAACCTGCTTCGCCTTTGCAGCGGAAGCCGGTATTGGCCAGTGTCGGCTTCCTGGCAAGTCAATTCCATGAGTTGGGCTGCCAGTTAGCCGATGTGCGTGAAAGTGAACAACGTGTCCATTGCGGTCAGTCGGCCACATGAAAAGCAGCAATTCCAACGCTCACCATAATCGGACGAGATCCATTGGCAACACCAAGCCAACCGGCGAAGTTGCCACTGCCGTGATCATTCTTGCCCAGCGGTGAGTCAGGTTAAAAACGCAAACCGTTTTTCCGCGAAAAGCCGGATGCAGGCATCGACTACCGCCGCGTCATAGACCGTACCTCGGCCGCGTTCTATGTCCTTCAATGCGAGGTCGATCCCCAGTGCCGCCCGGTAGGGTCGATGCGATGCCATCGCCTCGACCACGTCCGCCACCGCCAGGATCCGGGACTCCAGCAGGATTTGCTCACCCTTGAGCCCTTGCGGATAACCCGAGCCGTCCTGTCTTTCGTGATGCTGCAACACCATGGTGGCAATCGGCCAAGGGAATTTGATGTCTTTGAGAATGTCAAAGCCAGCCTGTGCGTGATTCTTGATGAGCATGAATTCGATGGCCGTCAGCTTTATGGGCTTGGCGAGAATTTCCGCCGGAATGCTTATTTTCCCTAGGTCGTGGATGGTGGCGCCGAGGCGCAAGCCTTCGAGGCGATCCTCCGAAAAATTCAGTTCCTGACCGATGCTCACGCACAACTCCGCCACGCGCTGCTGGTGGCCCGCGGTGTATGGATCGCGCTTCTCCACCGTGAGTGCCACGGCCCCGATTGTCCCAATCAGGGCGTTTTTCAGGCGGACGACGCCGAGCAATTGTTCCTGTTGCAGGTGGTCGCGTTCGGTGAGGGTGCGGCGCGAGGTGATGCCGTAGCCGATGTCTTCCGCGAGTTCCTCGAACAGATCGACCTCAGGCCGATTGAACGCATCCACCTCGCGGCTATAAATGGTCAAGACCCCCATGACCGTACCGTTGACGTGAAACGGCAAGGAGATGGAACTAGCGAGGCCATAAGTACGCGCTCGCTCGATCCATGGCAAGTACGCGGCGCTCTCGGCCAAATTGTTGGCCACCTGCGTCGCGCCGGTGCGGATCGCCGTGCCCGTCGGCCCACTGCCCTGCGGCGTGTCGCCCGATGACACCTCGAAGTCTTGCATGTACTTGACCTCCTTGCCGGCGGCCGCGGCAACTTCGATTGAATGCGCCGGGTCGTCGATGCTGCGGCCGATCCAGGCGAGCGGATAGACCTCGGTGCCCGCGATGGCGTCACAGCACGCCTGGAACAGTTCCTGCTCGGTTCCGGCGTGCACCAGCGCGGAGTTGCTCAGGCTGAGCGCGCGCAACGCCCAGTTCAACCGCCTGATGTCCTGCCCGGCCCGTTTGCGCTCGCTGATGTCGCGCACCGTGGCTTGCAGCACCGGCTGGCCGTCCAGTTCGATGGCGGTCAACACGACCTCGGCAGCAAAGGTCTCACCGTTCAAGCGCCGGTGTTCCCATTCAAAAAAGTGGGAACCTTCGCGCACAGCGGTCGCGATCATCTCCAATGACTTCTCGGCCGAAGGGTGTCCGTCCGGCTGCCGTTCCGGTGAAACGTCCCATGGCGCGAGCGCGGCGAAATTATCCTTGCTGGCGGCTCCGAACAGTTGAAGCGTTGCATGGTTCGCATCGGTGAAGCGCCACGACGGCGCCATCAGCAGCATCAGGGCATCGCGCGAGTTCTCGAACAACTGCCGATATTTTTCCTCGCTCTGGTGCAGCGCGCTCAGCGTTCTTACCTCGTCAATGGCGCGTATCAGGGTTGGGCCGAGCTGTTGCAGTTGATGCTTATAGACATAGTCGGTCGCCCCCTGGCGCAGCACTTCGATGGCGGAAGCCTCCGAAATGGTGCCGGAAACGAAAATGAAGGGCACCTCGGGGCAGCGTTCGCGGGCGATCTCAAGCGCCCCTCGACCACTGAAGTGCGGCAGGGTCCAGTCGGCCAGGATGGTGTCGGGTAGCCGTTCGTCGAGGGCGGCGCGGAAGGTTGCCTCGTCTTCTACCCGCCGCGCAGCCACCGCCAGCCCGGCCTCCCGCAGGGCGTCGACCACCAGTTCGGCATCGACGGCCGAGTCCTCGACCACGATCAGGTCGATGGGGCGTCGTTGCGCCGTGCCCTGATTCGTCAAGGTGTTTCCCCCGGCACCTTGTTGAGCCGCATCCAGTAGAGGCCCAGTTCTTTCACCGTTTTAATAAAGGCCTCGGATTCGACCGGCTTGACAAGATAGCTGTTGATGCCCAGGTCATAGGTGCGCACGATGTCGATCTCGTCGTGCGACGAGGTCAGCACGACCACCGGCAGCGTGCGCGTGCGCGCGTCGGCGCGCAGGGCGCGTAGCACTTCAAAGCCGTCCACCTTCGGTATTCGCAGATCAAGCAGCACCAGCCTCAGTCGGCGGCTGTCCGCAGCAGTGGTCGGGGCCGAAGCATCGCCGTGGCCAAAAAGAACTTCAAGGGCTTCTTCTCCGTCCTTGACCCACTGCACCTGGTTGATCAGCCCGGCCTCCCGCAATGCATCCATTATCAGTTCGGCATCGGACGGATTGTCCTCCACCAACAAAATCTGCAATTCCTGAAAATGCGCGTTCATGATGTTTGTTCTCCTGAAATGTCGTCTGTTGCGGGCAGGGGCAAGGCGAACGAAAAGGTGGCGCCCGCGTCCGGTTTACCCTCTCCCCAGATGCGGCCGTTGTGCCGGTGCAGGATGCGCTGGGAGATCGCCAGGCCGACGCCGTTCCCTTCGAATTCATCCGAGCTGTGCAGGCGCTGGAACACGCCGAACAGCTTGTCGGCATACCGCATGTCGAAGCCGGCGCCATCGTCCTTCACCCAGTAGAGAACTTCGTCGCCTTCTGTGCGGCCGCCGACCTCAATGTGTGCGACCTCGCGTTTGCGCGAGAACTTGACGGCATTGCTGAGCAGGTTCACCCAGACCTGCCGCAGCATGGCGGCGTCCCCCCAGGCTCTAGGCAACGGCAAGAGGGTGAACTCGATGGCGCGCTGCGGCTCGGCCGCGCGCAGATCGTCGGCCACGCCTCTGACCATCGCGTCCACATCGATCGGCTGCAAAGCCATCTCGCGGCGGCCCATGCGCGAGAAACCAAGCAGGTCGTCGATGAGTTTGCCCATGCGCTGGGCGTTGTCGCGTACCACCTGGAGCTGGCGGCGGCCTTCGTCGTCGAGCTTGTCGGTATAGTTGACGACCACCTTGCGCGAGAAGCCGTCGATGGCGCGCAAGTTAGCGCGCAGGTCGTGGGAAACCGAGTAGGCGAAGGCATCCAACTCCTTATTGGCTGCTTCGAGTTCGGCGTTCTTTTCCTGCAGTTCCTGATCCAGGCGTCTGCGTTCCGTGACGTCGCGCGCAGCGGCGAACACGCCCTGCAACTTCCGGTCGCGATCGTAGAAGGTAGTCGCGTTGTAGGACACCACCGTTTCCTTGCCGTCCCTGGCGCGCACAGTGAGCTCGTAGTTGGTGACCTTCTTTTCGCTCAGGACCCGCTTGATGGCAGCGTCAGCCCGCTCCGGATCGGTGAAATAATTCTTAAACGGCGCACCAATCAATTCGTCGCGCGTGCAACCGGTGAGCACTTCCATCGGCTTGTTGACGTCGGTGATGACGCCGAACGGATCGGTGGTCATCAGCGCGTCGATGTTGGCTTCGAACAGGGAGCGCGTGTAGAACTGATGATCGTGCAGGCGCTGCATAAACTGGGTTTTGTCTGCCTCAATCTGCTTCCGCGCCGTGTTGTCGGTTCCTATTAGCAGGTAGCCGATGATCGTATCCTGCGCATCGCGCAGCGCCGTGACCGACACCACGGCCGGGAAGCGGCTGCCGTCCTTGCGGATATAGGTCAGCTCGTAGATGTCCTCAATGCCACGCGAGGCCTTGAACACCAGGGCCTCGAAGCCCGGCGCAATCGTGGTTTCGAGCTCGACGCTCAAGGCCTTGGCCCGCTCGATCACTTCCTGCGGATCGGAGATATCGGCCGGGGTGATCTTGTTCATCACCTCCAGGGCGGTGTAGCCCAGCATGCGCTCGGCGCCGACGTTGAAAATCTGGATGACGCCCTTGGCGTCGGTGGCAATACTGGAGAAATTGGCGCTGTTGAAAATCGCGCTCTGCAAAGCGCCGGCCTTGAGCAGCGCCTCTTCCGCCTGTTTTCGCGCGGTGTTGTCGGTGCCGATCAGCAGGTAGCCGATGATGATGCTTCTAGCATCGCGCAGCGCGGTGACTGATACCACGGCCGGAAAGCGACTGCCGTCCTTGCGGATATAGGTCAACTCGTAGATGTCCTCGATGCCGCGCGCCGCCTTGAACACCAGCGCCTCAAAGCCCGGTGTGATCGGCGTGCCGAGTTCAATGGTGAGGGCCTTGGCCCGCTCGATCACTTCCTGCGGATCGGAGATGTCGGCTGGCGTGATCTTGTTCATCACCTCCAAGGCGGTGTAGCCCAGCATGCGCTCGGCTCCGACGTTGAAAATCTGGATCACGCCCTTGGCGTCAGTGGCAATGCTGGAGAAATTGGCGCTGTTGAAAATCGCTTTCTGCAGGGCCTCCTGGCGTCGGACTTCGATGATGCCTTCCGCCGTGCCATCGGCGGGGTTGGGAATGGCGGGATCACGTATTTGCTTGGGCATGGCCGACCTCAAGCATCACTTCCTTGGAGCCGGGCAGCGGCCCGGTGCCCGGCGGGACCACTTCCCAGTAGGGCTTGCCCAGCGCTTGGGCCTCGGTTACACCGGCTACGCGGCAATAGGCGCGGTTGGCCAGCAACACACGGAAATGCATATCGTGGAGAAACGCCGGGTCCTCAATGGCGTCAAAAATATAGCGCCAGATTTCGGGGTTCATTGCCGGGTTTCCCGGTTGGGCACTGTTACACTCCCCCCCCCCCCCCCC